>ERZ795052.529-NODE-529-length-57373-cov-12.052217_pt1 | contig 57373 bp, 47 predicted proteins | sample MGYA00375136_ERZ795052 | MGnify/ENA primary metagenome ERZ795052 (study PRJEB30181, sample SAMN05720156) | activated sludge metagenome | isolation source: Anaerobic digester | place: Japan | collected 2015-05-26 ... | reverse complement strand
ACAACTGATGAGGGCGTCATAAATCAAGAGCCAGATTTTGAGGCGCTGGAGCGTGAGCATCCTGCTGACGGCAAACTACCAAGAGAACTTCCCTTTGCCTTTGTAAGGCCACCAGTTGGTGAGCCAATTGATCAGGCGGAAATAACGGAGTTCACCAAAACAATAGCCGCCGCTTATAAAGAAATAGGCTTTTTTAGGTGGCTGCTTCGTACCAGCACCGGCGTTGATCACACAACAGGCAAAGACGACTTTCTGGCGTGGTACAACGATACAATTGCTGTAAAGTCTGGTGACACAGTCACTTTTGAGCAGCGAGGCGGTGAGCACAACATGTGGATAGCTGGTTCGGTGGTTCTGACCTCCGTTTTGAACGGTTATCTGCATACTGGGGACTGGGAAATGGCGCGTTTAACCGAGCAGTATTGTAAGGGGCTGACTGCCGTGGTCAAAGGGTTTGTTTGGGGGACAGACGACCCAGCGCCTTACTTGATGGCACGAGCAATTTTCCCTATGGATCAAGAGTTTGTGCTTGACGATGACTTTTGGAAAGACGATGGGCGTAAAAAGAATGTGAAGTTTACCACTGCATACAGGGACGAGGACCATTGGAATGCCCAGACCTTTGCTTGGCCTGAAAACCCAACGTGGGGCTCGATTTGGGTCACCAACATGCGCTCCAAGGACGACGTTCGATCCATTTCCAGAACATCCGTTTTCTTGCCTTACCTGATTGAAGATGCCAAAGACGACTGGGTGCGGCTAGCCTGCCAGGAAACTTGGGACACAATGGTTGGTTTCCACAAGGACATTGTTGACAGCAACTACTCCATAAGGACCAAGGACTCCAATGGTGTGGCTTATACTCTCCCATGTGATGATCAAAAGGATTTAGGGTCTTATAACTGCTTTACCCCTCTTGATGCAGGAAACGAGTGTTGTGCAAGGTTGTCTGCCGACATGATCGCCTATGGCCATCGCAAAACCAACGACTGCGGAACTTGTACTGGCAGTTTATTTGATGCATTCGCCTCTGTGGCTCACTACTATAACATCCCAATTATATGGGACTATCACATGGCAGGTCTTGGGTCATCTTTGTTAAAAAAGCAGTATAGAGACGCTTGGTTTACCTTGGTTGGTCTGGCTGAGCGGATTGACAGTTACATGTTTCCTGACGCAGATGAGCCTGGTCCCAAGGATGCTAGATGGAACAGGGATATGGCTCAACTTCTGGTTCAAGCGGCATCTATGGGCCTTCCACTTACTGACCATGAAGCCCGCCACATACAGAAATACTGGCTTCAGACTGCCCAATATCTGAAGACTTGGACTAACTGGGACCTATGGGATGAATCGATTCCAGATGGCGAATATAGGCTTAGACCTCTGAACAACAATGATGCGGTCGAAGTTGAAGCCTTTGCAGTCATTTTCGAATATTGCAGCAGCCCATTTAAGAACCCAGCTGGGGCTGCATTTGTGGATTGTGATGTTTTGGCCGATGTTGCCAACTGGTAACCGTACTGAGTTTGACCGGCTATTATGGCCGGCTTGTCGGAGGGGCGCATGTCAGACGGAATGTTGACAGCGGTAGTAATTGCAAACGTGGTGTTAGGCCTAATGACGCTTGGTGTTGCCGTCTATGTGTTTGGCGGTGGTATTGTCAATGCGTTCCGTGCTAAAAAGCAGGCTTCCCAGAAGGACAGCACCAGCTAGAAGCTTTCAGGTAGCTAATTTTTAATCAATTACAAAATGGGTCCTTGATTGAGGATGGGTTCCTGTAACTTGTAATAGTGTGAAATCGTTGATGTTAGTGGTTGTCAGCACTTAGGCCAAAGCGCTCGTCGTGAGCTCCGGCACCCTCTGGTTCAACGTGTACCACAACATCATAAACAGATTGGAGGTCACGTTTGATTGCCTGCTCAACAGCAGTCGCAATTCTGTGAGCTTCTTTCACTGTCATTTCAGCCTTTACTTCAATATCAAGGTCGATCATCAGGTTAGAGCCAAGCCGTCTAATCCTGCATCTGTGTGGATTCATAGCCCCTGGTACTGAAGCTACGGCAGCAAATACAGCTACATAAAGCTGATGTTCAGCCCCGCCTTCCATCAGTTCGGTGTTTGCATCCTTGAAAATTTCATAGGCATTTTTGATGATCCACAAAGCTACTAAGGCAGCCAGCACACGATCCAGCATCGGTATACCCAACAAGAAAGTGATGCCTAGGCCCACTAGGATTGAGACTGAGGTCAGGATGTCCATCTGCATGTTCTTCGCGTTGGCCAGCAGCATGGGCGAATTGGCTCGCTTACCATAGTGGCGTTGTGTAGAGGCTAAAATGAGCTTTCCAACGACGGAAATCCCTGTGGCAAGCAGCGCAAAAGTGGACGGCATTTCATGTTGGGTGTTTTTGATAAGACCAGAAACTGCACCCCACAGAAGCTGAGCGCCCGCAAAGAATATGACGAATGACAAAACTGTTGTCGCAACTGTTTCTGCGCGTCCATGTCCATAGGGGTGCTTACGATCACTCGGCTTTGCTGCAACCACGGCTGCATACAAGGTCATCAACGAGATTACAACGTCGGTGCTGGAATCAATGCCATCACTCAAGACCGCAAGACTATTACCAAAGTAGCCTGCACCCAGCTTCAAAAGGGCCAAAATGGAGTTGCCCACTATGGCAATCCAGGATGCCCGTTTCAACAAAGCTTCACGTGACTCTTGGTGCATATCAACCGTTTCCAATTGGGCTAAGTTCTCCAATTTCCAAACGTTTTGCAAGGATATCGGCCGAAGCAGTGGCGTCTTGCGACCATCTAGGTAGCTTTTTCAGCATGTCAGCGGCAGCTCTCAAACTTTTTTCGGCTGCGGACATCGCAGCAGCAGAGGTCATTATGCTTTGATTGTTACGATTATGCTGGGGTAGCAAAAATCGGCATGAAACGTTGTCTTTCAGAGCAAGTCTGACAAAGTCTTCGATTTCATGGAGATTGGCCAAAAGGATTACCATGCTGTAGACGATTTCTCCGTCAAACTTTCCCTGGGATTTTGCGGCTTGCAACGCCTCTAAATTCTTGCGTATTGTGGTCCAAGAAACCCCACGATTTACCATTTCATACGTCTTGGGTGAGGCTGCATTCAAGCTAACAGTAATCGACTTGAAGGGCAGTTTTGGAAGTGACTCAATCCAATTTGGCGTCAGCAGAGAGCCATTTGTAACCAGCCCAATAGATGGCTTTAAATCAAGGGTAGCCAGCCTTTCAATCCACTGGCGAAAGTATGGCGAAGTCAAAGGCTCGCCACCGTTTATGTCTACTGTAGTGCCATTTACGATCCACTTTTCGATGTCATGCCAAAACTCAGGCGAGCGCTGGTCATCGAGAGTGCCCTTTTCACCACAGTCACACATCAGGCAGTTATAGTTGCAAAAGGAAGTAACTGGGATCCCAATGGAAAGTGGGGCGTGATCAACTTCTGTTTTGCCGTTAATCATCGCCTGTGCGACTTCTAATTGCCTTTCTAAATTGCTATCCGCGGTCAACACAAATCTACCTAGCGTTTCCTGGCCACTTACCAAAATTGGGCAAGTGGACCTGCAGCCAGGTGGATGTTGGCTTGATACCATTTCTTTACGATATTTCTTGAAAAGGTTGTCTTTCCAAAGGGTTGAGGGGTTTGAGTTTTCAGGGGCAAAATGGCGCGACGACATGTAGTCTGCACAGCATGGACCAAAGGTGTTTTCATCGTGCAGCTCAAGACGGGTCCAAGGTCTGGTACACAAAATAGCCGGCAAATTATCAGCCCCAACCAATTCCCCAAGGGATATCTGCCCCCGCCCCCGCCCCCGTCCCTGTCCCTGTCCCTGTTTCTGCCCCTGTCCCAGCACCTCCAAAGCCCAGCGTCGCCACCCCTCAATCAACGGAATAGGGTGCAAATTCTGGATCCCAAACCGCCTAGCATATGGAGTCGGCACCCCAAGACAAGTGTCATCCTGGGCACAGTTTTTACAGGTTAATGATTTCACCCAAGGCTTAGAAAAATCTTCATAACCGGTTTCTTCTTTAGAAATTTTAGGGCGATTAACCATCATTGCCCGCTGCTCGGGCGTCACAAAACACGGTGGTATTGACGCATGGGTGCTGCTGACCAAAGGCGCCATTGGAAGGCCTGATCTTGCAGCACTTTCAACGGCCAACTCAAGCAGTGGGACAAGCTCTTCATATGGTATCAGCCATTGATCTGACTCTGGACGATGGGGAGGGCACATTAGGACTGAAACATGCAGTTCTGGAAGTGGCAGGCCCATCAGCAATTCAGGCAGATTTCGCGCCAAAACAGCTAGATGTGCAGCATTTCTGGAACCAACGACAACATTGACAATCACACGATGCCCAGCCCCAAGGAGGTTTTTCAAGCCCTTGATTGCAAGCGACATCTGTCCTTTTGTCTGGGTGATTTCATCGTACAAGTCCTCGTCAATCGCGTGTAACGAGACAAACCACAAAAGCCTGGGGTCTGGTTGTATAGCAGGGCCGGATTTTGCAAATGAAACAGCATTCGTCTGGACTTGGACTCCTTCAACTTCGCGTGAAGCCAATATTTGGCGCAAAACTTCGGCCCAACCTTTTCGCAGGGTTGGCTCACCACCTGTAAGGGTAATCAGGCTTCCTGGAAACTCAGTTATTGCAGCCTGGATGCAGGTTTGCAGCTCTGCATCCGCCGGCTCGGCGCAGTCAGGTGCGCTACAAAAGGGGCAGTTTTGATTACAAACAGGTGTAAGACGCAACAAAATCTGGGCCTTTGTGGTACCAGTGGAATCATGCGCCATATCCACGCTGGCAAAAGGAAATCTACGTGAAAACTCCCGAACGGCCATCTCGGGGCCACCTGCAGTCCAATCAGTCGGAAGCTTTTCTTCAAGCCTTGTCAAAATGGCGATTGCTAGGTTAATCAACGACATCCAATCGCCTGTATTTTCTTGGAAAATCTTGTATCTATAAGCGAAGTTTTTTGTTGATTTGTAACAGGGCTCTGTCGAATCAGGGCGTGACATATAGATGCTGGCACCATTGTCACCAAGCTCAAAGGTCAAAACGCCATGTTTAGCGAAAATCGAGCTTACTGGAACACCAGCTCGCCGCATCAGTTCTGCCAAGCGAGAAAGCCAGGAAGTTTTGGCAGAATCATTCATCTTCAGCTAGTCCCCTAAAGGTGCGCCACTTAAACCTTGCCAGTATCGATTGGTCCAGTGCGCCACCTCTGCCATACGTAAAGCGTTGGCCATGTTGTCTATAAACGGCAAGACGCCTGCAAATCCCAAAAATGGTCTGTCTGCAAGACAATGGGTATGAAAGGAAGGAAAACCAAACTCAACAGAGGCCAGACCTTCTTGGGCAACCATGCCGATGCCTGCCGTGTTTGAAACTAAAAGGGCTAGCCTATGCTCAGTGATCCGCTCACGCATCAACTTCAGCATCGGTTTTAGCCTTGGATAGATAAGCAGATGCGTCTGCGGTTCAAGCACCTTATCTAGGCCTGCAGCCTGCGCACGCGGATTGGTGATAATTGCAAAATCTAGTTGCAGCCCCAGCAATCTGGCTGTTTGGGCAAAACCCTTGGCTAGGTGGGGGTCTCCAAGATAGCCTACTCGGCGATTTTGAAACACATATGGAATCAAAAACTCTAAAGATGGCACGATTTTAGCCAATTCCTGGTCAATAAATGCTTCGGCCTTGTCGCTACAGCCAAATTCTGCGCCAAGTTGCCTTACAAACTGTTCAGTCGCCTCCAACCCAAAGGGCAAATCGCAGTGAATCAGCCTAGCGCCCGTCCGCTTGGCCAGCCAAGTCGCGGCTTTCTTTCCATAAGGCAACAAAATTATGGCTTCGGCATCCTTTACCTTTGATAAATCGGCAAAACTGTCACCACAAAGCCATATGGAGACAGGGTCAAGGTCCAAAGCCGCCAATATGCGCTTGAGCTCTGCCACGTTCGCCCGCTGGTCGCCTTCATTACGGTCGTACAAGTGCCCAATAATGGCCACCTGCCTTGGCTTTGGGGTCCCTCCAGATAAATCTAGTTGCCTAGCCAAAGATACTAACACTTCTTGGTATCCATCCATCCAGTCACCAGACAGCGATTTTCCTTGCACATGGATCACCGTTTTGCCTGTATCCTGCTGGATGCCACGACAAAGCCGCTCATAGTCCGCACCAGTGATTACCGCCATCGGCATGGACGTCATGAACACACCACCAACAACTGGGTGGCTGGCGATCTTTTTCAGGGTCGTTTCTATCGCGGCTTCCCTGGATTTAGCCATAAAGTGGGGATGTAACGCGGTATTAGCTATCCTGTGATGACCTGAAACGCTGGTAAGGGTTGAAAGCCAGTCATGATTTCCTTGGACATACTGCGATTTCAGGTGGGTGCAGTCAGGCCCCTCAACCATGGTAAAGGCGTCTTTGATGGCATTAGTGGCAAGATAAACGCCCACCATAAAGGTGTACATGATTCTTTGGCTGTGGTCCAAAGATGCTGCATCTTCAGGCTTTGTAGGTTTGCTCATCTGGTTACTCCACACGCAACCCTTCTGGGGTACGGGCCAGCCACTTTTGGTAACGCCGGTAAAAGGGAGTTTTGCAGATTCCTATGATTCTTTCTAGGGTGCGAATCGCCCCAGCGTGGCCCATCTCGAATACCTGCAGTGAGAGACGATTCTTTCCAGCTTCGCTGACACGCCAGTCAAAGAAATGGTAAGACAAGACAGCATCTGCTTTAGATTCATTTAGTCGCTGCCTCAATAGTTCAAAGGAATTAAAGGCTTTTATGATGTGGCGTTGGGGGTGTTCAAACTGGGCCAAGACCGTTTTCGCGGCCTCGCGTGCAGCCTCCCGTTGGTCAACCTTTATAAAGATATCCAGTCCAAAACCAGCCTCTTCCAAGAATGCAATCAAAGGGATACCCCAGGTTCTTGATGGGTCGGTCAAAAGCGCCAGCTCCTGGACACGCACAACAATTGCGATACGGTAGTTTGCCGCTTGTTCGCGCAGAGCCTGCCATCTTTCAACATGCTTGGCCTGTGCCCTTTCCACCACTTCATCAACGTCGTTTTGCTGGTCAACCGCCTTTACTACAGCTTTTACCCACCTATTAGTTGCCTCAAAACCAAAAGGAGCCTCAGGTGTTATTATGGTTGTCCTGGTCTCAGAGGTCAGATGCTGGTAGTGGTTGTCCCACACGTTATTTGGGTACATCACTGAAACGGCCGCCTTTGGCAGCGCCCTGATCCGATCCGAACTAAAAGTTGGAATGAGGTGGGTGTTTACGGTTATTCCACACTGCGCCAGCAATTCCTTTAGCTCGGCAACTGGCTCGTCCTTTGCAAATCCAATCAGATTGACCATATTGGGATCTGGGGCAGGTGCCTGTGCCTCGTACGTCAAGCGCTTTGCCTCAAGCAAGTCCTTGAAGACATTGAACATGCTAAATGGCGTCACTGTCAGATAAACCAAGGAAATGCCACTTTCTTTGGCTGTTTGCCTGACAACAGATTCAACATCTTCTCCAGTAACCATCGGGACGCATGTATTGCTGAAAAAGGTAATTTTATCCTTGTCTTCCGTTGTGGCTACCACATGGTCCAGAACTTCCCTCACTAGGCCAGGATTGCCCATAATGACGTCATGTTCGTTTAGGTCCGTAGTCACCATGCTGTTTACGCCAGGGTCCAGCGGCGTTTTATCAATCGGCAGATCAAAGCTTTTGGTCCTGTTGTCCCACGGGTACTCGACCAAGGAGATCAAGGGGGCCACCCCGTGGGGGGAAACTTGCAGGCACTCGTTATCACAATGCTGCACAAACCTGAATGACCCGGACAAATCGACGCTATCTAGCTGGCCACGCTGGATCTCACCAGACGCGAAAAACTCAGCATACGCCCCAGTACCTGCCCAAGAATTCAACAAGTCCTCTACTTGGCGGCCCAAATACTTACGGATTGTTGGGAGCTGCGAAATCTCGGGATCCTGCTGAATCTTTGCCAGCAGGTCCTCAAGGGTAGCGTCTCCAAGACGCGTTGGAGCATGCAGACTGACCGCAGCATCTACGCTTTCATCTATTATGTCGATCCCTTTGTATGACAGCGCCAGATTTTTTGTGGCGACCCAAGCTCGCTCGCCAGCCTTGTTGTCCTTTATGGTCAGCACCATGCTGGGAGCCTTTGGCTGCGGCCCTAACAAAATCTCAATGTGGTCATCGTACCACACGACAATCTGGACCTTCAGGTGGTCTGGAGCCTCTTTTAGCCCCAACAGATGCTCAAATGCAGCTCTACTGGCCTCCCCGCCACGAATACGCAGGGTATCTATCGCCTGTTCTTCAGGATCCAGCGCTACAGGTACAGTATGGTGAAAGGACATTGTCAGCCCTCGTGATCCCTAAGGAATGCAAACACTTCGTCGTCAGTCATAGGTGTCGGTAATGGCACCTCCTGTGGGTCAATTCTAAGCAAAGCTTCGCCGAGTTCCTTGAACGCCAACGATGCAGGTGCATCTGGCTCATACTCCAGGATGGTTCGCTGGTGCTTTTCCGCCTGTTGGATGCGTGGATCGCGCTCAACCACCGTTAGCACTTTGGTGTTCAAGCGGTCCGCGAAAGCATGTAGCAGATTCACGTTTGCCTCGTTGGAACGCAGGTTCACAACAAGCCCAGCAAGACACACCCCATTACTGCGGTAAATATCAATGGCCCTAGCAATATTGTTGGCTGCAAAAATGGCCATGGGTTCTTCAGACAGGACGATGATCACTTTCTTCGCAAAGCCATCGCGCAGCGGCGCCGCAAATCCACCACAAACGACGTCTCCCAAGACATCGAACAGGGCTACATCATAGCGCCCAGACTGCAAAAGCTGCATTTCATCCAGAGTCTCAATCATTCTGGCAACACCGCGACCTCCACAACCAACTCCTGGGGTAGGCCCCCCTGCCTCACAGCAGTCGATTTCATAGCGGCCAGTAGTCAGGATCTCCTCGGTCCCCATCGCCTCGGGGTCTTCCCGCAAAACGTCCAAAACTGTTCGAATTTCCTGGCCTTCTTTTAATAAGCGCATGGCCGAATCATGTTTCGGATCACACCCGACGTGAAGTACTTTATTTCCGTTTTGCGCATAGTGAACGCTAAGGCTGGTGGCAACCACAGATTTGCCAATCCCGCCCTTCCCGTAGATTGCTATCGTTTCCATTACTTCTCCTGGTGCTAGTCGATTTAACTAAGCTTCCAAACGGGCAAATCAATATTTCAGTTTCCTTTGGGGCATTTGGCCAATAAAACTGCCCGTCACAGTATCCATTTAGCAAAAGCCCACGTCAACCCGTGATAAATTAAGCTATTCAAAATTAATGCCTAAGACTGGCGAGATCTTTCAGTCAGAAGCTGTCCGATAAAACCCCTAAATGATCTGAACCCTCTCCATTGCGCGGGGCTTCTAATTGGAGAGTCTTCTGGATGGCGCAACGTTACCCTGCCAATTTTGGCAAGTGCTGCCGTTTGATTAGGTCGAATATCAACAATGATATCCAGTGGTTCATCGCTGCCTTCCAAACCAACATGGATTTCTCCTGGGCTTAAGGTCACTACCGTCACAATCTTATACCCCGAGAATGACCTGTCTGGGACTTGCTTAAATACACGCGTTAAAAAAGCTCCAGCCCTGACGGTTGTAGGATCGATTTCCAAGACTTCTGTGGTTGTATTAGCAGCTGCTGAAGCATGGGGAGTAGCCCTTTTTGCTTCAACCATGGCTTGCCAGAAATCCCTCTGAAATACGTGTTTATGCCACCACACAAAGGCTTGGCCCGACAGGGGGATAAAAGGTCTGCCTTCGCGATACAAAGTGATGCATTCCCGTTCAATCACGATTTCATCTGCCAGCTTTATGTACTTGGCTAAAGCTGTCCTATGGAAAGTTCTATCAATTTGAAATTTAAATCGGTAATTAGGCTCTGCGTGCAAGGTCTTTGCGTCGTCATTTCCAGACACAACAGTCGATCTGCCCAATGGGTCCTCAAGTGGAATCAGCTCAACCATGGCTCCTTGTTTGTCACTGAATAGCAGAGTTGGATTTTGAAGCAGTTGTATGTAGCGTTCGTAACCACTTTGTGCGCCTTTTTTTATGTATTCCTGCACAAATCTAGCCCTAGCCAGTGCAACATCACAGTCAGCTTTGCAAGGAATGTATTCAAGGCCCAAAGAAATTGGATGTAATTCAAACGGGATTTCATCAGGGGCTGCTATTCTCCGTACAATATGCATCCAAAAGGTCGAGTTTTTTAGGGCCGGTGATTCCAAGGCCATTGCCTTTGAGCAGCATTCTGGGTATCCAAGGAGCTCTCCTATCTCGGAAATTGTGTCCTGTCTTTCTTTGATGACGATATCCGTATCGACCCCGGATTGGGGCAACTCGTTCAGACGTAAGGTTAATTCAATGGCTCTGGACACTTCATTCGGGTTTTTGCCAAAAAAGGCCTCGTAAAAATCAGTGTCAGGTCTTTTAATCAGCTGCAGATTAGGTAATGAATCACACGCTTTCCACTCGTCCACCATCTGGAGCTCAATTGGCTCAATTTTGCTGACTGGCTTTATATCAAGGATGCACTCAAGTGGAACTTTCACCTCCTTGTCACTACCGCGTACAAAGTCCAGAGGCGAAGGGGGTTGGGGTTCATTAGATGGATGGCTGATATTGGGTTTTGCCACGAAACGACGTCCCTCGTCCAACAAATCGTCTATTGAGGGCACTGTCTGTGACAGATTTTCTCGTATCACGGCCATCTGCACCAGGTGTCTAGCTAGATTTATGACTAAATTGCCAGAAGACCGACAATTCAAGGCAAGCTTGGCGACTATGGTTGTCAATTCATCAAAGTCGGCTGGCACTCTGTCATTTTCAATGCGTAGAAGGATTTTGCTGATATTTTCCAAAACCGGATTGGCAAACCGCCACGGTGCTTCATGGTCGTAGAGATTGAGCGAGGCGGTATCAAGCAGGGGGTCGTCATAACTTTTGGTCAGCAGTCCATCCTGTTTTGCGCGCCAGTACAAGGGTAGCGTTGGATAAAGGCGAAGTCGCCCAGATAAAAGCTTTCCAGTGAATGATTCGAGCTGTAAAAGCTTACTAATTGACAGGTTAAGCACCAGTTCCTCTGGCTCTGTCCACGGTGTCATGGTGATAAGGCTTAATCCACCGTGCTTTCTGAACCCAAAGTGCTTTGGCCACTGTCGTTCAAGCTGAAAGAGGACCCAAAGCGCCTTTAAATTGGTTATGCCGTCAAATCCTTTGTTGAGCCTGTCTAGTTCCTTGGAACAGAAATTCTCTATGCCCAAAAGGCCTATTTCGATTCTGTGGGTGGTACCCTTAAGTTTAGGAAGCGCCCTTTTGAAATCTTCAAATCGCCTGACCAACATGTCGGAACGACAATCAAACAAAAAATCCGAGCCCGCCAGGCTTGACTCAACAATGTGCTTTACAGTGGATTCGAAGTTTTTTATGGGGGCCTCTCCCTGCATCCGAATCATTAGGCGCTGGTTATTTGACGGGCATGTCAGGGCTATTGCCTCTAGCTGGTCTTGTATCGCTTGACTCGGATCCACCCCCTTCCAGACCGATTTATCACTTTCTGGGCGGGTACAAAAGGCGCAGCCTCCATGTCGAACTAAAGCTCCGTGGTGATCAACATTAAGGAAAGGGTTTAATGAAAATGCCTTGTTGTATTGGCATGGATCACCAGCAATTACAAAAGGTAGCGGGTTTGTAGTAGTCGCAGCCGTATTTCCCGGAATCCAGCCATAATCTGGGATCTGGCCAGCCAGATTGGCAAGTAGACGGACGTTGTTTTCGGGATCTGGAAATGCAGGTCCATCGGTCCAAAGGCTGTCAACGGCAGTCGAGTCTCGATTATTCGGTGGGCCAGCATGCAAAATCTGACAACTGGGAGATGGCACAGACAAGACTTCAAGAAGATTAGCAGAAGGGGCAAGGCTAAAAAGTATGTGCGTGGGCTTCCAGGTTTCCAAAAGCCGCTTAAGTACGGTAGTGTCTTCTTGATTCAGCGAGACTCCAACTGATTCAAATTGGAGCATGTTGGCGGGGTCCACGCCAAATCTAATCCATTGAACTTTGTGTTTTTTATTAAGCCTTCCTTTGATAAAGGGAAACCACTCGGCACGGTGAAAACCGGTGGTAGCGGCAAACTCGACTAGCAACACTCTGGAAATCACCAAGTTCCCCCAAGTAAAGGAACGACGTAGGATAGCAGTTTCTGTCATTGAAAACTGCAAAAACCGCCCAAAATCCGCCTGAAATAGGGCAGTTCTATACATAGGATTTTGTAGCAGTTTTAAATCATTGTCTTTTTATCGAATTTGGAAAATACTCCCATGGTCTGAGCAAGCTGGAGGGGCTGTGGAACTAGGGGTGGTTTGTACCGGTTGTGGCTCACCTGTTGAACAGTTGGAGCCAGATTGCCTAGCGTGCAAAACCGTTCGCCCAGCGGCTGGATGGCGGCAAGACCCAAGGCTAGGGCTGGTGATGCCGGATGGGCGAACCATAACAAGGAGGCTCGGTTTTGGGCTGACTGGAAGCGTTTACCTAGCGGCACGCGAAGCAGGCCAAGACCCTGTTGCGATTAAGGTTTTGAAGCGCGAACTAGCTGGTGACCCGGAACTGGCTCGCAGATTTCGTCAAGAAGCGGTGCTTACTAGGTCCATGCAGATTCCCTACATTGTGCCGGCCTATGAGTGGGGGACGTTGCCTGATGGCAGCCCTTACTTTTCCATGGAGTACGTACAAGGGGTTGGTCTTGAACAGGTTTTGGCTTCCCAAAAACAGCTAGATGTTGATGTTGTGATTGGCATTGCCAGACAAGTGTTGACGGCCCTGGGTGCGGCTCATGAATTGGGGGTGATTCACCGGGATTTAAAGCCTGGAAACCTGATGCTGATGCCTGGGCCTGATGGCAAATCAGAGGTGCGAATCCTTGATTTTGGGTTTGCCCGCCTGCTTTCAGATAGGTCAAGCAAGTCTGACAAGGGGGACCCCTTCCGCCTTACCCAGACGGCAACAGTTTTTGGAACCCCAACCTACATGTCGCCAGAACAGGCTAGAGGTTCCCTTGTTGCCGATGCGCGCTCGGATTTTTATAGCCTTGGGGTGATTTTGTATCAGGCCATCGCAGGTCGCCCACCGTTTATGGGAAGCAAGGTTGCCATTTTGGATCAGCACATCAACGTTCAACCCGAGAAGCTGAGTGAGTTTCGCAAAGACGTGCCACCAGCTTTGGAAAAGATAGTCGACAGTATGTTGCAAAAGGACCCTGCGAAGAGGCCCTCTTTAGCGGCCAACATTTTAAAAAGTTTGGAAGTGGCTTTTGGACCTGACACAAATCGTATCGATACAGGGAAGTTTAAGGTTTTACCTAGGGCAGAATTGGCGGCTCAAGTAACCCGCCATGTTTTGCATACGGATTCTCTTCCAGTAATTCGAGATGTTCCGCAGGAGCCACCCAAGTCACGGTTGAAATGGGTGCCTGTGATTGTGGTTGGAGTTCTTGTGGTTGGCGTGCTTTTGTATCTATTCCTCTGAGTCGATTAGGGATTTGTTAGCTAGAAAGATCTGTTTTTGTTTGTTGTGGACGTAAGAACCCATGGATTTTTAAGGCGTTTTTTGTTGCTGCATTTATTGAAAAAAAGTTGCTGCTAAAATTTTTGATAAAAGCCGGGTCGCTGGTACTATCAGGCGATATTTCAGGTGTCGGCTCACTGGCGCTGACGCCCCCTAAATTCTCCGCTAAACCACAGGCCAACCATTGTGTGCAGGGTGGCCATGTGAGTGGGGAACAGGGTACTTTCAGTATTGGATGAAACGATGCTTTTTCACAGTATTGACTACATTTTATTTCTTACGTTGGTGGTGATTGGATTTTGGAGTCTGGTTCGCCACGGTAAGGCTCGACTTATATGGCTTTTTTTGGCTTCCTGCCGATTTTACATGGTCTGGCATCCGGCTTATGTCGGCTTGATACTAGCGTCTTCTGTAATCGACTGGTTGGTTGGTAGAAATCTTCCAAAGGTCCAAAACCCAAAGAAAAAGAAGGCTGTTCTTTCTATAAGCATTCTTTGGAATCTTGGGGTGTTGGGAATATTCAAGTATTTCAACTTCTTTTCGCAATCTGTTGAAGCCGCCCTTGGATTTTTGGGAATTTCGGTTTCAATGCCATTTCTGAATGTGTTGCTGCCAGTTGGAATATCGTTTTATACCTTCCAGACGATGTCTTACACGATCGACGTGTACAGAGGCAAGATACAGCCAGAGCCCAGCTTGTTGAACTACGCAACCTACCTCTTGTTTTTCCCGCCACTGGTGGCTGGTCCCATTGTCAGAGCCGCGGATTTGCTGCCTCAACTGCGAGGCAAGCCGGGTCTCAGCCAAGCAATGGTCGGTGAGGGCGTCTTTCTAATCATGCGTGGGCTTTTAAAGAAGGTGATAGTTGCGGACTATCTAGCTTTAAACTTGGTCAATCGCGCCTTTGATAACCCGGCGGCTTTCACTTCGCTGGAGATGCTGGTGGCTCTGTACGCTTATACCATGCAGATCTATTGCGATTTTTCAGGATACACCGACGTTGCTCGTGGCTCGGCAATGCTGATGGGGATTAAGCTTCCTGAAAACTTCAAGCGCCCATACAAGGCAACCAGTCCGGCCGCTTTTTGGCGAAACTGGCACATGACCCTGTCTTCTTGGCTTCGTGACTACGTTTATTTCCCGCTGGGTGGCTCTAGGTGCAGTCCCGCTAGGACGTATTTCAATCTGTGGTTGACCTTGTTTTTGATTGGTATTTGGCATGGTGCCGGATGGAACTTTGTCATTTACGGAACTATCCATGGTCTGGCCATGGTGATTCACCGTTATTTCTACAAGCGCTCTGGTAGGACGAAGGATACTGTCGACCCCAAGTGGATGATCTTTTTAAAGATTTTGGGAACTTTCCACTTTGTGGTTCTTTCACGGATTCTTTTCAGGGCTGACAGCCTGTCGTCGGCTTGGACTATCGTCAAGCAACTTGCCAAGGGGACTACCTCTTTGGCCCAGATTTCGACTGGTCTGTGGGTGCTTTTGGGTGTCACCTATTTGATTCACTGGCTGCCTGTGTCATGGACTGAAAACTTAAAGGCTTTGTACATAAGGATGCCCGCCGTAGTTCAAGGGCTCATTTTTGTGGCAGCTGCAGCTGTTATGGTTAAATTGGCCGCAACTCAGGTTGTGCCATATATTTATTTCCAGTTCTAGGACGGCCGGTTTGTAACTGGCCCACATGGAGGTTACCGTGTGGTGGGATTTGCCACCTAGCGACCCAGCTAAACTTCAAGACCCAGGATCCTATCGTCTGGGCTTGTGGCGGTTGGCTATAATTTTTGGAACGATTGTTATAGCTGCCGGTTTAACATATGTAATTCCAGGACTTGAAGACTGGCGTCCCTGGGTTCCAGGTGAAAAAATACCTTTGGCCAGCATGGTAAGTTTGAAACCTTCGGTGGGCCAAAGTAGTACTGCGGATAGTGCCCCAATCGATACTCTCGAAAAGGCACAGGAATTAGCCGCCCAGACGTTGGGAGAGGGCTTGGCTGCAAACCTTGGGCAAGAGGCCATAGGGGTCGAGGAGGCTGATACTGGTGATGAGAAGGTTGTCGTCAATCTGGAAATAGATGAAAGCGAGCTTGAAGGGCTTGTTTTGGAACTGGAAGACCCTTCTGGTGTTGCTATGGATTCCTTTTACAAGGCCCTTGCTGAGACTGCATCTGAAGATTCGACAAGAATCACTAGGATTGCTCATTGGGGTGACTCGACGATTGCTGCGGATGACGTTACTTCGACTTTAAGACGGCGTTTTCAAAAGCGATTTGGTGATTCTGGCCACGGTTTCCAACTAATTGGTAAGGGCACCATGCCTTACCGCCACAAAGACGTGGTTTCTGTGCAGACAGGCTCTTGGAACGAGCACTCGGTTATCAGAAAAGGCATCGCCAACGGGCGTTATGGTTTTGGCGGAGTCGTTCACAAAAGCCGTGGTGGCGGCCAGGCGAAATATCAAACGGTCAGTAAAGGACCCATTGGGAAGAACGTCGGCAGTTTTGAGCTGTTCTACCAGCGTCATCCCGGCGGCGGTAAGTTCCAGATGATAGTCGACGGCGGGACTCCGGTGGTGATCGATTCGAAGAGCGAAGTTTTGGAAGACGCATGGGAGCTTATTACTCTTGAGGATGGGCCACATACCCTGGAACTGCGTACTTTGAGTGGCGGCGAGTCCATCATGTACGGCATCGCCATGGAGCGGCCGCAGGCTGGTGTTGTCTATGATTCTCTTGGGATAGTCGGGGCCAGAGCCTCAAGGATGCTGAACTTTGATGAAGAGCACCTGGCCGGGCAGATAGCGCACAGGTCTCCGGACCTGCTGGTAATTGCCTTTGGTGGTAATGAGGCGTCGGACAAAGGCATGAATTTCGAGCGATACCGCAATGTTTTAACGCAGGTGATTACCCGCGTGCGTGCTGGTAATCCGAACGCGTCTTGCATGGTGATGGCCCCGTTGGACCAGGGGGAAAAGGACAGCCGTGGCAGGATTCGAACCATGCCCAACGTGCCGCAAATTGTGGCGGCCCAGCGTGAGATTGCCGCTGCCCAAGGTTGTGCATTCTTTGACACCTTCCAGGCCATGGGAGGAGAAGGTGCCATGGGGCGTTGGTATAACGCTAAGCCTCGCCTTGGTTGGGGAGACTATCGCCACGCTACCCCAGCTGGTTATGAGGTCGTCGGAAACATGCTTTACAAGGCGATGCTGAAGGGCTTTTCTGATTATTTGAAACGGTCGAACTGAGTTTCCAGAATTTTCAGCTACAATCTTGGATATCAATCAGTTTTTGATTTAACTGTTGATTTTGGCAACGCTACTTCTTCTTTGCCGGGCTTTTCGCCTTTGCAGGCAGCAGCAGGTTTAAAATCACCTCGCCCATTCGTTGATACCCGACTCTTGTAAAATGGATGTGATCCCTCAAAGCCACCGGAGGGTCTGCATTAACCCACGATGGCATGGACATATCCCCACCCATAAAGGCGACCGTGTCAAAAAAGGCGCACCCAAACTCCACGGATATCTTACGCTGGACCTCGACAACCTGAGCCGTTCTGGGCCGTGATTGCCAGGTACCATCCTCTTCGTTAAGCAGCGGCCTATCCGACGGCCCAATCAGTAGGCACGACGCCTCGGGGGCAATTTCCCGAATGCGAGCCATTACCTTGCGCAAGGCCTCTTCGTACTCTTCAATCGGCTGGTCATCATCTCCAGCCTCGTTGGTTCCATAAGCCAGCGAAATGAAATCAGGCTTGCGCCTAGCCAAGTGCTCGCGGTAAAGGGAGTCCTCCCAATCAAGGTGGTAAGCCGCCCTTGATCCTGGAATTCCAAGGCTATCGACTATGACTCCAGGCTTTTTACGTTCCAAAACGACACCAAAGAGCCTGACCTCACTATCGCCCTTTGGTCGAATCTCCATTGAATGGGGGCCGTCTCGCAGTAAAAATTCATGATAACCGCCGCGCTTTTGTGGTGCCTCGGTCGAGATTTCGCGCCATGGTCCCTTATCAATGCGCACTTGTAGGGTTCCACCACCTGGTTGTTCCAGGGTCCAAAGCTCGAACTTATCGACTTTCTTGCCAATAGAACCCTTCTTTTGGGTGCCAATAATTGAATAATCCTCGGGGGTTGACGACGCGACACTGGAGCCGGCCAGCCCATACCAACCATCAGGCACTGCATCGGCCTTATCGATCCTGTCAGTACGCCACGTATTAGTTGAATTCATGTAAATGTCGTCATGGCTGTAATAGCGCCAAGGTCTTGCTGCCACAATAAACCCATGGCCGGCGTCTCCATAACGCTTTTGCAACCCACGTCGGATAACCCCAGTATAGTGGTCAGACGAGGTATGCGATGCCCCATAAAATACCAACCGCGCCTGGCCCTTCGATTTTTTCACCCTCTCAAGCGCCTTATGCAGCTGGTCCAGAGCCTGCCCAGACGGGTCATACAAAGGAATAGCAAGCCCCATCTTCTCGGCCATCTTCTTAGCCCGCAATTGCTTATCCACCGGCTTAGCGCAAGCGGCAGTTGCAACCAAACTTGCAATGGCGATGGATGTAATCAACGGAACAGTAAAAAGGATTTGGAATTTGGTTGTAAAAGTTTTCATGAAAAGCATAGTCGCGGATTTGGCGCAAACAGTCAATGTCGGATGTTTGGGGGATAAAATCACGGCCTTGCGACCCGGCCGTAGGCCCATCTCGCCAGCCTTCCAAATTTTGACCTGACATTAATCCTTGATACCCAGGATAATGCTATGGGTAACGTGGGACAAAGTCAAGGGGCCTGAATATGCGACATGATGAGTTTTTTCGAAAGCATCCGGTTTTTACTGTCGAAGATTTGGCCAAGCACCTTTCATCTCGCGGTGAAGTTGGTGCTCGAACACAGGAGGCGCTCTTGGCGTACTACCAAAGGGTTGGTCGCCTAGTTCGGGTCCGTCGCGGGTTGTACGCTGTCATCCCACGCAAAGCTGATTCATATCAGGTCGATCCCTTTCTTGTTGCAGCAAAGCTGACGCCAGATTCGGTGTTATCCCACCATACTGCCTTGGAGTTTCATGGAAAGGCTTACTCGGTTTATTCACACATCACGTACTCGGCGTCTCGCCCGCTTGGGCTTTTCACCTTTCGCGACCATGTTTTTCGCGGAACGCGGTTTCCAAAGGCTCTACTAAGTGCTGGGAAAACTGATTTAGGCACCGTGACGTCAGAGCGAGCTGGAATGCAACTGCGGGTCACGACCCTAGAACGGACCTTGGTAGATGTCCTGGATCGGCCAGACCTATCAGGTAGCTTTGAGGAAATCTGGCGGTCGCTTGAATCGGTTGAATTCTTCGACTTGGACAGGGTCGTCGAGTACGCACTTTTGCTTGGAAACGCGACTACCATAGCCAAGGTAGGATTTTTTCTTGAACAGCACCGCGGACCATTGATGGTACAGCCCCATCATCTCAAAGCGCTACAAGATATGCGCCCACGGCAACCGCATTATCTTGACCGCGCCAAGCGAACATCCGGTCGCCTTATCACCAAATGGAACCTAGTAGTTCCCAAGGAAGTGCAAGAACGAACATGGGAGGAAGTGCCATGAACCACCAGGGGACTGGGACAGGGGCGGGGACAGGGAAACGTTTGTGCTAAATTGCAGGATTTGGAGCTAAAAGTCCGTCGAGAGGGCACTCCGCAACATGGTCCGGGGGCAATCCTGGAGGGCGCTATCGGGAGTTGCCGGGACCCGACGTCTTTTAGCTGACATGAAGGACGCGAAGCGGCCCGTCCGGGCCAAAAGGATGATCGTACACGTTAGCAATCGTGTATTTCGCCCGGACGATGTCACTAAGAGACAGTCGGGGTGGCTACGGGAGATTTTGGGTCCGGAAGGATGCCCCCGGACGTGTTTTAAAACTGTAACGAAGAGATCAAACGCAACAAAGAACAAACAATCGTAAACCTGAACATGCAACTTGGCAGGATCTGTAGCAGGGACAGGATCAGGTCCAGACCAGTGCAAAGTTGCCTGGCGCGTTCCGCTTTGTTTCAGCTTTAATCTCGAATTGTGGTATTTTACTGCCGGTTTGGTGCTTGGTGCCGACTTTGTTGTTGTGAGGTGGTTTTGGGGGGCGTTGTTGACGAGCCGCTGACGCTGGTTAACGCTATTGTGTTGGTCCATGACGACCCACGGGCGTTGGCTTTGATGGACTTGGCCATTGAAGGCTGTGTTGAGGCCGGTGGTCAGGTCAACTGCATCCCTGTCAAGATTGCTGGGCGGCGTGGGACTCGGCTTGGTACCTTGGATGAAAAGGCCATTGGGGAACTGAAGACCGCCTTGCTGGGTGCCAGTGGTCTGTTGATTGCCCTTTCAGCCGCAGAGCCCGAGTATGGGGATTTGGTTGAAGAGGCCATCGCTAGCTTGGATGATGATTGGCCGTTGTCTCGGAATATTGTCGGCATCTTGGGTGTTAGTCGTAAGCAGTCCGAGGACTTGTCGTTGATTGACCACGTCTGGGATTGCTTGGTACAGGCGGGTGCCTTGGTCATCCCTGGCGCTGTGGTCGTTGATGCCCAGGCAAAATCCTTTGATGCCAATGGGTTGCCCAAGGTTGCAAGACACCGTGCCTCGGCGCGAGATGTTGGCGCCAGCGTGGCTAGGTTGGTCAAGCGCATGGGCCTTTAAGCCTATTTTGTGGAATCAGACCTATGAAAAGATTAGACTTCATTCCCATGAAAACTGGAAACCTGATAAAAATCTTCGTCCCGCTCGTTACAGTAACAATCCTGGCGCTGCCTAGCCTTGCCCACTGTGAAGACGGCGGGACTGCATTGATCCAGGCGGTCCAGACCTACTATGACGGCGTGACCGACTACAAGGCCAAGTTCCAACAGGTGGTAAAACGGCGCAGCCCCAAAAGGACATTTACCAGGTCTGGAACTGTCTATTTCAAGAAGCCAGGCATGATGCGCTGGGACTATAAAAAGCCAGATGCCGTTCATTATGTCAGTGATGGCACGGTGTTGTGGGCCTATGACGTGACCGAGGGCGTAGCGTACAAGATGTCCGTTGAAGGGTCTGAACTCTTTTATTCAATTGGGTTTTTGACTGGGACAGCCGCTTTGGTTGACGTTTTTAATATCGAGGTTGGAACCGCCAATGACGAGGGGTTGGTCCCGCTGAAAATGTCACCAAAAGATGACAACGACACCAGCTATCGTTTCGTTACCCTCTTTGTGGACCCGGCCACTGGCCAAGTACATCAAACTGAGGTCGAAGACCCAGTAGGAAACATTTCCCACCTTTGGTTTGAAAAGCCCTCTTTGAAACGCCTGCCTGAATCTGGTTTTAACTTCAAAGTGCCTAAAGGTGTAAAGGTCGAGGATATTGACAAGTAATGGCCGACCGTTCATCTCCCAAAAAAACTCGCTATGCTGGCAAGGTCTGGGCCGTTACTTTGGGCTGCCCTAAAAATCGGGTGGATACCGAGGTAATGCTTGGAGATCTTTTGTCAAATGGTTATGCCTGGACCTACGAGCCTGAAGATGCTGATGTCGTGCTGGTGAACACCTGCGGGTTTTTGCAGTCGGCGCGCCAAGAATCCCTTGAGGTGCTAGGCGATATCGCCGCTTTGATTTCGCCACACGCCAAGCTGGTTGCAGCAGGTTGCATGGTCCAAAGCTTCAAGCAACAGATTCAGGACGCCGTTTCAAGGGTTGATGTCTTTGTTGGGGTAAACGAGCTGCTGACGTTGCGTCAGATTCTTGAAGAAACGCCATCAAATCAGCTGGTTGCCAGCCGTCCAACAGCGGCCAATCCTCGCTTGGTTACATCCCTGCCCCCAAGCGCTTATCTGAAGGTTTCAGATGGGTGTAACCGCCGTTGTTCCTTTTGCATAATCCCCCACATTAAAGGGCCGCAGTACAGCAGGCCAGTCGACGATGTGCTAAACGAGGCCTCGTCTTTGGCGATGTCCGGGGTGCGAGAGCTGGTTTTGGTGGCCCAGGACCTGTCGCGTTATGGCGTGGATCTGGGTGAAAAAACGACGCTTTTTCATCTGCTTGACCGCATGGTAAAGGAACTGCCCAAAATCGACTGGATCAGGTTGATGTACCTGTATCCCCAAGACCTGGACGACCGCGTGCTTGAATTGATGAACCATGAAGGCTCTACGAAGCTTTTGAAATACTTGGACATACCAGTCCAGCATGCGGATGATAACGTCCTTAAAGCTATGAGGCGTGGAACCAAAGCAGAAGACATGCTGTCGACCATAGAACGAATCCGCGGCAAAGTGCCTGGTGCCATGCTGCGGACGACTTATCTAGTAGGGCATCCAGGTGAAACAGACCAGGCCTTTGATAACCTGATAGCCTTTGCCAAGACAGCCAAATTTGACATGGCCGGGGTTTTTGTGTTTTCCCCCGAGCCCGGCTCACACGCGGCAAGTCTGCCTGATCAAGTCCCAGACGATATAAAAGAGCAAAGACTTCAAAGGCTTGAGGAAGTCTTAAGTGACATTGCTGCCACCAAAAGGGCGGCCCAAATTTCAGAAATCCATCAAGCAGTCGTGGAAGACCTTGATTTTTCAAGGCGAACACGGCATCAAGCCGTTGGCAGGTTTTGGTTCCAGGCGCCTGAAATCGATGGTTCAGTTATTTTCAAGGCACGGAACATTGAGCCCGGTCAGATGCTGGACTTGCGGATTGTAGACATAAAAGACAATGACTTCATTGGTGAAATAGTTTCTCGCTAAAAGCCAATAATTCAAGGAGGTAATGTAGTGCACTCGGTTCTCGACGGAAAGAAAGCTATCATCTTTGACCTAGATGGCACCTTGGTAGATTCGTTCCCAGATATCCAAGCATCAATTAATTATGCCCTCAGAAAACGTGGGCTTAGCGAGCTTTCCATTGAGCAGGTAATGGAATATGTTGGCAGTGGTGTGAAAGTGCTGATAAATGGCTGTATTCCAACAATGAGTGACGAAGAATTCGAGGCTGCCTTGGCCGACTTTCGTGGATACTATGCCCAGCATCCGGTGGACCTTTCCAGGCCTTATGAAGGCGTGGAACAAGCACTTGTCGCTTTAAGCGACTTTACTTTGGGGGTGCTTACTAATAAACCACACGGGCTGGCTTTAGAGGTCTTGAAACAATTGAACATCGACCACTACTTCAAGGCCATCTTTGGGGCGGATTCGTTTTCTGCCATGAAACCTGACCCTGCCGCCATGAAAAAGGTCCTTGATGTTTTGGGGGCCGACGCAGAACAAGCTGTAATGGTTGGGGATTCTTGGGTCGATGCGGCTGCGGCCAAGGCCGCCGGGATGCAGTTTGTGCTGGTTCGTACTGGAATGTGGAAAACCGTTGAAATAAACGACGATATGGTTGTCTTGGACCAGCTTAAAAACCTTGTAAGCATTTAAAAATGAGTGACGGATTGCATAACTGCTACGCAAAGTTAAACCTGTGTCTGCACGTAGGACCCAGACGCAAAGACGGCTTTCACGAGCTTGGAAGCGTTGTGGTACCAATCCCCTGGGCCGATGAATTGTCCGTAGATGTAAAAAAGGGCAGCGGCCGCGTTAGCTTGGAATTGGGCAAGTCCCACATCAAGGTGCCAAGCGATGAATCCAACCTTGCCTTCAAAGCCGCAGTCGAATTCCTAAAGCTCGTTGGCAGCAATTATGACATCCATATCAAGCTTACAAAGAAAGTCCCAATTGGGGCAGGCTTGGCTGGAGGCTCGGCAGACGGCGGCCATGTACTCAGGATTTTAAACGACCTAACAGGCAAGCCCCTAGACACCGCAAGCCTAATAAAGCTAGCCTCGCAGCTAGGCTCTGACTGCCCCTTTTTCATCGACCCCAAACCTGTATGGATGTCTGGCAGAGGCGAAAAACTGGTGCCATTGACTGATCTTGGCTGCATCTTGCCACCCCTTTATCTAGTCGTAGCAATTCCAGACATTTCCCTTTCAACTGCTGAAATATTTCGCCTGTTTGATCAAAGAAGTAACAATCACTCGCTATTGACTCAAAGGGGCACTTGTGCTATACATCCCTGCCTTTTGGCCCGGGGTGATTCGTTCGAAGCCCCAGTCTTTTATAACGACTTGGCTGAAGTGGTATTTGAAATATCTTTGCAATCCCGTGTGCTGCGTGATGCTTTGCTTGATGCAGGTGCTTATGCCGCAAGCGTCACCGGAGCAGGTTCTGCCGTTTTTGGTGTCTTTGATACTCCCGAACGGGCCGATGCTGCTGCCACTAGGATAGGAAGTGCGGATCCAGGTGTTATTACCGAGGTGTTTTGGACGGCAGGGTCGTCGTCCTGAGGTTGGAGGCTTCGATGGAACATCCGTTGATTTTGGCTAAGGGCCGTAACATTGTGGGCAAAGGCGTTGCCCGAAAGCTGCGTGCAATGGGCTTCGTTCCCGCCGTGCTGTACGGTGGTGAGGGCGAGACTCGCGGGCTGGTTGTTAATTCCAAGGCTGTTACAGACGTTCTGAAAGGTAAGGGCGGACGAAACAGCGTTGTCCGTTTGTCCATTGATGATGGCAAGGCTTCAGAAGAGACGATTGCGATTGTTCGCGAATTCCAGGTTCATCCACTCAAGCGCACTCTGCTTCATTGCGATTTCATGAGGGTGGACGACAATACCGAGATCAAGGTAAGAGTCCCCGTGCGAATCACAGGCAAGGCTGAAGGCGAGAAGCTTGGCGCTAAGCTGAATCTGGCCGTCCGTCAGGCTAATCTGCTGTGTAAGGCCGGCAGCGTGCCAGACGAGATTGTCGTTGATGTGACCAACTTCAAGGTTGGCCAAGTCATGACCTTGTCCCAGCTCCCACTGCCTCAGGGTGCCCGCGCTGTGTTCGTTAAAGACAATGCTGTCGTGACCTTACGAATGCCACGTGCTGAAAAGGGTGCCGCAGGTGAAGAAGCAGAAGATGCCGCTGAATAGTGGGGTCTTTTGATGAAACTGGTTTGTGGTCTTGGAAACCCCGGTGCTAAGTACAGCAGAACACGCCACAACGTAGGTTTCATGATCGCTGATGCGCTGGCCGATTTTTTGGGTGCCAGCTGGAATGAGCGGTTCAATGCCAGAGTCGCCAAGGGCTTGCATGATGGAAGCGAGCTTTTGCTGGTTGAACCTTTGACATTTATGAATTTATCCGGACACGCCTTGGTGGCCGCGTCCCAGTTCTTTAAAGTAGCGATAGACGATATTTTGGTCGTTCACGACGACGTCGACCTGGAGTTTGGCCGCATTATGCTGAAATCAGGTGGCGGAGACGGGGGGCACAAGGGTATCCGCTCCATAATTCAGCAGCTTGGCACCAGAGATTTCGCTAGGTTGCGGGTTGGGGTAGGGCGTCCAGTAGGGGCTGGAGACGTTACAGACTACGTGCTATCGCGATTTCATGAATCGGAGCTTGAGCCTCTTGACGATACCATCAAGGAAGCCGTCAAGGGGATTTTGGCTTGGGCTGAAGGCGGGTGCCTTACAGCTCAGAACCGGGTAAACCGCAAGGTTCGCCCTGAAGGGGTGCCTTCTTGCCCAGGTGAACGCCGTGACCCTGGGCCAAAAGACCGTGAGGAGGTTTAATGAGTACGGCTATGAGAAAGTATGAGACGGTGGTAATCACCAAGACCGACGCTGGCCACGAAGCCCTGCGTAAGCTTTATGAAAGGCTTACTGAGCAGATGGCCAAGGGTGGCGCTCGTCACCTGCGATTCGTGGTGTGGGGTAAACGACGCTTGGCGTACCCAATTGGGAAATCGCTGAAGGGTCTGTATCTGTACTTTTCCTATCTGGCGGATGGCGATTTTGTTCGCGAATTCCAAAGGACACTGCGTTTGTCAAATATCGTTTTGCGATACATGACCGTTGTCCTTGAAGAGGGAATTGACCCAGATACCTTTGATTACGAAAAGGAATCTCAGTTCGACAACCTGCCATCTGACAGCGACGATTCAGATCGCGACCGCCCGACCACTGGATGGGATGCTGAGTATGCAGCTTCCGTCGAGTTCGCCGGTGCTGGTGACGATGATGACGACGAAGATCTGGATGTCGATTTGGACGACGACTATATTGACGATGGCGAGGAGGATTAACCATGAGCGCAGCCAGATTCGACCGCAGTTCTGACAAGAAAAAACGCCGTGGACCACCAAGGCGGAAAGTTTGTCCCTTCTGTGCCGACAAAAACGCAAAGATTGACTATAAAAATCCCGCGGCGCTTAAGCGCTTGGTTACGGAACGTGGCAAAATCGTGCCGCGCCGTATTTCTGGGGTTTGTGCAAAGCATCAGCGGCAAGTTGCCTTGGCCATTAAGCGTGCGAGACACATTGCATTGATGCCATACGCGGCTACTGGAGCTGCCGCCTAGGCCAACAAAGGAGGATCGAAAATGAAAATCATCCTGACGCAAGATGTGGAAGGTGTTGGTAAGGCTGGTCAGATATTGGAAGTTGCTGATGGTTACGGGCGTAACTACTTGATTCCTAAGGGAATGGCTATGGCCGCGACTTCTCGCTCCATCGCTCAGGTAGAGCACCGCAAGCGCATAGTGGCTGACCGCATTGCCAAAGAGTTGAAAACTGCCGAGGCAATCAAGGCGAAATTGGAAAGCCTGTCTTGTAAAGTCGCCCGTGAAGCTGGCGAAGAAGACAAGTTGTTTGGCTCTGTTTCCGCCCGTGATATTGCTGACGCGTTGGCAGATGAAGGTGTCCAGATTGACCACCGCCAGATTCAGCTAAAGACCCCGATTAGGGCACTGGGTTCCTATGATGTTTTGGTTAAGCTGGCTACCGACGTTGTTGCCAATGTCAAGGTTTGGGTAGTGGCCAAGTGACGTTCCCGCGAGTCCTCGTGCCTGACTTGGGTGTCTTGCCCAATGCTAGGCTGATTCCCACCGAATCCACCCTTTGGTATCTTCGCCATGTGCTTCGCTTGGGGGCTGGTGCGTCTGTACTGGTGGTTGATGGGGCTGGCCAACCGTGGACTGCAAAATTGGTTGAGGGTGCGGCAGGCTTGGAGTTTTTGATTCTGGAGCCAAATCCATCGGCCAGAGTTGTGATTTCGCAGCTGCAAATCGAGCTGATCATCGCCTTACTCAAGGGTGACAAGACTGAAATCGCCATCCAAAAGGCAACCGAATTGGGTGTAAGCGCGATTCGGGTTGTTATGTGTGAACGCTCGATCCCGAGGATTAAACCTGCTGAAATTACAAAGAAACTGGACAGATTTGCAAAGGTTGCCATGGAGGCGACTAGGCAGTGTGGGCAGGCCACCCAGCCTGAAATTTCGCTGGACCTGAGTCTCGAAGAGGCGATTTCCAAAGTAAACTCAGCTCTTCCAAGGTTTGTCCTGGATGAGCGCGGTGGAGCACACTCCTTGGCCGGCCAGCTTGCCAACTTGGAAAAGCCAGTTAAAGGCGTTGTTTTGGCTGTTGGCCCTGAAGGCGCACATTCCGACAGGGAGCGCCTGCTTTTGGAAAAAATGGGCTTTCAGCCAGCTGGATTGGGTCCAAGGGTGCTAAAAGCTGAAACAGCTGGTATAGTTGCGGTCGCCATTAGTCAAACCATTATTGGTGATATGGGGACCATCTGATGGGTAGTCCAAAACTGTTTGCAAAAGCTGGGTCATGGTCAGGTCGGATGATAGCTGGGTTGCTGGATCTGATTGTGCCGGCCGGATTGACAGTTGGTTTAGCCTTGCTGACTGACCAGTTTGGTGAGCTTGGGCCAAGATATTGGAATTATTTCGATTATTTCGTTGATATCATAAACACTCATGTCCAAACAATTGGAAAACTTGGGCTTTATTTCGCTGCCTTTTATGTGATTTGGGAGACCATATTTGTTGCTGCTATTGGCAATACCCCAGTCGCTATTTTCTTTGGATATCGCGTAGTTAGCGGTAAGGGTAAGCAAATTGGCGTCCTTAGAGCCTTTTTTAGGGCGGTATTTAGCCTAATCTTCGCTGGTTTTTTCCTGATAGGTCCTCTTTGGGGGCTTGTAAGTCCACGGCGCAGGATGCTCCATGATACAATCAGCGGCTGCCACGTAGTGGTAGGTGCCCCCAAAGCTGCGGCGTCCAGCACGCCCGCTAGGGAACGCTTGGGACCAACTATGTTTGCAGCCGGTCCAAAGCCGCCAGAATTTGGGATATCTGGCGAGCTTGGTGGAGACGTCGCAGCAGACGAGTCCGAATTGACTGTTCGCGATGCTGCGTACGTAGCGGAAGATGAATTGACGGTTCGCGATTAAGGCGGGATATTTTGGAAGGAGAGCAGTGATGCTAAATAACTTTCGTTGGCTGGCCAGCAGTGCTTTCATTGGGCTTTTCTTCATTTCGGCCGTAGCCTTTGCAGCCCCAGGCGACGTTATTACAACGCATACTGGTGCCAAAATGGTCAAGTACCGCGGTTCGATTATTGATGAGGCTGGTAAGCCTGTCAGCGGTATATATCCAATGACATTCAAGCTTTATTCGGGAGTTAGGTCGAAAAAACCTGTGTGGTCCGACTCACTTTGGGTGGCTGTGGATAAGGGCAGCTTCGTGCTGACCCTAGGTGATGATAAGCCTCTGCCTAAGTCCGATCTGTCAACGCTTGTATTGGCAGTGGAGATCCGTGGCGCAGGTGAAATTGTGCGGGAGCCCTTTGTATTGGACCCAACACCAACAGCTGTTGCGGCTAAACCTGCAGCCGGCAAAGACCCGGCCGGCGCTAGCGTAAGATATGCCGACACTGCAGGATATGCAGTGGAGGCGGATCATGCCAAGAATGCTGACCGCATTGGAAATATGACCTTGGAAGAGGTCTCTAGGCGAATTGCCACCGAGGCTGGTGCTGGTGGTGGTAAGTCCAAGGTGGGCGCATCAAAAAAGGCGGGAGCAAGCGTTGGAGGGCCAGGTGGTACTACGGCCTATGAAGACTCTTGTCCCAAAGGCTGGGTCGTTACAGGCATCCGCGGTATGCATGGAAACGTGATCGACTCAATTCAATTAGTATGTTCACCAATCGAGTAGGCAAATCTCAATTAATAAACAGATTAAGAGGTAGTTATGTCCAGGGATAGACGGACTCACACGTGTGGCGCTTTGCGGGCAGCCAACATCGGACAAGAGGTGGTACTTTTGGGATGGGCGGCCAATGTACGTGACCATGGCGGCTGCGTTTTTATAAACCTTCGTGATCGTTATGGTATCACCCAGATCAAAGCCGACCAAGCCGATTCGGCCAAGCTGTATCAAGCGGCTGCCTTGATCAAACCAGAGTCTGTCATCAAAGTCGTTGGTGTTGTAATTGACCGTGGGCCCAATCGCAATCCCAATATGCCAACTGGCGAGGTCGAGGTAGAACTGAAGGAAATTGAGGTGTTAAACCCATCAAAGCCAGTGCCTTTTCCAATCGCCAATGAAATCGACGCTAATGAAGTCACTCGTTTGACCTATCGTTATCTGGATTTGCGTCGGCCGGCCTTGATGCGCAATCTGGTGCTGCGTGCCCAGATTGTCAGGCAAGTCCGCAAGTATTTGGATTCCCAGGATTTTGTTGAGGTTGAAACCCCGATTTTGACCAAAAGCACGCCTGAAGGCGCACGAGATTATCTGGTGCCATCACGAGTTCACCCAGGTGAGTTTTACGCACTTCCGCAGTCACCACAGACGTTTAAGCAGATTTTAATGGTCGCTGGTTTGGATCGTTATTACCAAATAGCACGTTGCTTCAGGGACGAGGACCTAAGGGCGGACCGCCAGCCTGAGTTTAGCCAGATAGATATTGAAGTCTCTTTTGCGACTCCCGAGTTGATGTATGAGATCGTCGAGGGCATGCTTGCAAGTGTTTGGAAAGATGTGTTTGACATCGATATTCCAACACCTTTCCCAAGGATGCCTTATGCCGAGGCGATGGAAAAGTATGGCTCAGATAAGCCAGACCTGCGGTTTGATCTGCCTTTGACTACCATCACCGAGGTGGTTGCAAAGTCTGGATTCAAGGTCTTTAGCGATGTCGCAGAGGCTGGTGGTGTTGTAACTGCCATGCGAGTCCCAAACGCTGAAAGCTGGTCTCGTAAGGACCTAGATGGGCTCACCAAGGTTGCCACTGAAAACGGCGCTAAGGGCTTGGCTTGGTTCAAGATTGGGGCGGATGACTGGACAGGCTCGGCTGCCAAGTTTCTCGACGAGGGCGTTCGCCAGGCCATGATGGACGCGCTGTCGGCTGAAGTGGGCGACCTGATCTTGGTGGTTGCTGACGCTGCCGGCCCCGCCAGACAGGCATTGGGTGCGATTCGTTTAAAAGTTGGGGATCGCCTTGGCTTGCGTCCCTATGACAAATGGTCATTCCTGTGGGTTACCGATTTTCCGATGTTTGAGTGGGATGCCGCAGCCAATCGTGCAACTGCAGTCCACCATCCATTTACAAGCCCGGTTTTGCAGGATCTTGACAAGCTTGAATCCGCGCCGCTGCAGTGTCGGGCAAGGGCCTACGACGTTGTGCTTAACGGCACCGAGCTTGGTGGTGGCTCCATCAGAATCCACAATCGCGAGACTCAACAGCGCGTGTTCAAGGCTTTGGGGCTTTTAGAAGAGTCTGCCAGGGCTAAATTTGGCTTCCTGCTTGACGCGTTTGAGTACGGGGCTCCACCTCATGGTGGCGTTGCGCTTGGCTTGGATCGCATGGTCATGCTGATTACTGGTGCCAGCTCGATTCGAGATGTGATTGCCTTCCCAAAAACTACGGCGGCGTCTTGTTTGATGACTGAGGCCCCATCCCAGGCAGACCCGGCTCAATTGGCGGAGTTGCATCTGGCGGTTACCAAGTCATCATAAAGTCGGTTTTGTTTTCAGCCACTGTAAAGCTTCAAAGTCGATAACCACTGATTCCAATTGACAGCTATCGAGATTGTCAGCCACAACAGCAGCGTCAGTGCGGCTGGTAAAATGGCTGGCTTGAAAACATGTCTTGTTGGTGGTGGTTCCAAGCCTTTTCTTGAGACCGCAAAATCAAAGATAAGCAGACTGATTATCAATAACACCGCGATTAATGAGATAAATGCCCAGATTTTGCTTGGCCTAAATTGGTACTCGATAGTGTGAGTGCCTTGTGGCACATAAACTGCTCTGAAAATGTGATTGGCCCTTAAAATTTCGGTTTTGTTACCATCGACAGTCGCCTGCCATCCAGGGTATTCGCGGTCTGACAGAACAACAAAGCCGTCAGACATCATGGAGGCCTTTAACACCACGTGATTATGTTCATATTTGTCTATTGTGACTGTGGATGGCGGTGAATTTGGGTTTTGCCGTGGCAAAGATTGGGTGGGTTGCTTTGATAAAAAGACCTTTGATGCCAGGTCGGAACTGGCTAAAAGCTTGGAAACTCGCTGCTTTGGATTGGTTTCCACTTGGAAGCTATGGACTGCATAAGCTCGTGGTAACGCGCTTTTGTCTTCCCAGACCGAGATTGGGCCATCCAGCACTTGGCGAAATTGTGGACCTTTTGGGGCAACAGCTGTCACCAGCCATCTGGCGCCAAAAAGGCCAAAAGAGGCGTTGTTGTCGTAGTAAATAGGCTGATAAACATTTAAAAATTCACGGGATCTCAAGGGAACAATGCCATCAACAGAGTGCAAGTCATAAAGCATTGCCTGGTTGTAAATCAAAGACTCCATGGCACCTTGATATTTGGTTTTATCAAGGAGCCAGCCCTTTGCCAGATATTTTGTGGGGACTTTTCTAAAGGCTACTCGTTCGATTTGCCGCTCGATTGTTGGATGGTCTTGATCTGGCGGTTTTTGGGCGTCTCTGGCGGCTAAAATCGCCTTAACTGTATTGGGGGTGTCCCAGTAGCTTGGATCAATGGTCGGGACCTGGCGATGGCCAAAGTCGGCAAGTGGCAAAATGGTGGCGATTGCGAGCAATAAAAAGCTGGTGCGAGGCTTAGATAGTAATGCTGCGGCTATCAGTACGCCCAAGGCCACGGCCGCAATCACAAGATCTCTGATTAGTTCTTGTTTTAAAGGTCCTTTAATGCCATTTCGATATGTAAGTGCCAGGACTAGCAATGTTGGGATGACCACTGCTAGTGTTGTTAAGATGATGTCTAATGGCTTGATTCGCTTACTTAAAACCGCTTCGACGCCACCGGCTGCCGCAAAGGATGCAAAAAAGGCTATCTGCAGGTTGAAGCGATCTGGAAAACGCAGGCTGTTGATGATTGGAAGGCGATAAATCTCTTTGATTCCAAGGGTTAGTGGGCCTAGTGCTATCAACACGAATAGCGCGGTAAAAATGACCCAAGGGGATTTTTGGCGCAAAGACAAAAGGCCAAGGATTACCACTGCAATTCCCATGTAAATATCAAGCATTGGCCTTGATTGGCCACCTGGATTTAGCCAGGCTGTGTCCATTCCAGCGGAACCAAAGGCTGATGGAACTACTGCTGCAACAATGGATTGCAAGGTGATGTGTTGTCCCATCTGGTCCGCGACTGCTAGTCCTTCGGCGCGGACTGAATCCCTTGCTAGTTCCATTGCTGGAATTAGATGGACTATGTACATGGCTGCTCCCAAAAGGATGGCGGCCACAAAAAATGCGGCTAACTTTGGGATCTGTTTGGAGGGGAAGATTGCTATTCGTGCAATTCCATAGATTGCCAGCGCCATCCCTCCCTGTATTGTTGTCTGAGGGTGGCCGGCCAAGGCCATCAGACCTAGGGCAAGGGCTGTTAAGGCCAAATACTTCACACGTCTGGTTTGGACCATCTTTTCAAAGGTGGCGAAGGCCGCTGCTGTAAGTGCTGCAGCTTGGACGATGTTGATGTGCATGTGGTGGACAGCCAAGAATCCGGTAAGTCCGAAAACGGCGCCTCCAATGAAAGCGGCAGGGCGACTTAGGTGATTTGTCAGGAAATAAAAGGTGCAAACAGCGGCTAGGGCCAAGTGCCCAACAAATAAAATCCCATATGCATACCATGCTGGAAGCAGGGCAAAGAGCCAGTTTGGAGGGTAAAGCGGCCCGACTTGGCCTTCAGCAAACAGGGGAAAGCCGGTGTAAATTCCTGGGGCCCAAAGGGGAAACTGACCTTTTGCCCAGGCCTGACCAAAGAAGTGGCGCAGTGGGACGTGGAATTCAGTGATGTCATTGAAAAACATGCTCTGGCCAAGGATTATTGGCAGGTGTACAACTGCGACTAGTAAGGCTAATGAAATGGCCCAGGGCAGGTTTTGTCTAGTGTGTTGGTCTGGCAAAGTTAAAAGCGCCCTTAATACAGGCGGCAAGTGTAGCATTCACAAGCGCAAGGGGTAAAGTTGGGCATCGCAGAATTGACACGCGTGGCCCATGCCTCTATTCTTGTTGCGATTTTGGAGGCTTTATATGTATATCCGAAAATTATTTCCGCTTTTGATGCTGACGCTGGTCGCCTGTGGTCCCAAATATATTCCTAATACTGAGGTGCCGGATAATCCAAAGAATCGTGAAATTGTTGAGTTGGTGGAGCGTTATCGCCAAGCTGTTGAAGAGCGTAACATTAATGCTCTAAAGGAAATGATGTCCAGGAGTTATTTTTCCAACGCTGGGACTACCTCGGATGATGAAGACGATTATGCTGCTGAGTTGGTTGAGCAAACGATTTTGCCGTTTCTGAAGCAAAACATTAAGAAAGTTCAGTATGGCATATTTGTGAAACGTGTGCGTTTTGAGAGTCCTACGAGGGCTGTGGCTGAATTTGAGCACTCGTTTCGATATTTGTATGTTGTTGATGGGAAGGATCGTTGGCAGCAACGAATCGACTTTAACCGCCTGGAATTCGCGCTAGAAGATGATGTTTGGCGCATTACCGGCGGGTTGTAGTAGCTGCCGGATTCCCGCCCTGCCCCTGCACCAGAACGTGCTGATTAGCCCGTTCTTGCTCCTGATTGTTTGTTCTTTTTTGCGTTTGATCTCTTCGTTACAGTTTTAAAACATGTCCGGGGGCATCCTTCCGGGCCCAAAATCTCCCGTAGCCACCCCGACTGTCGGCAACTCCCGATAGCGCCCTCCAGGATTGCCCCCGGACCATGTTGCTGGGTGCCCTCTCGACCTCTTTTTAGCTCCAAATTCTGCTAAAAAGCACAATCATCTTCCTGTCCCCGTCCCTGCCCCTGTCCCTGTCTCTGACTCCTTCCCCCTGCCCCTCGCCCCTACACCATCCCCGTTTTTCCAGGACTGCGACAACAACATTGTTTGAGATTTTTATTCAGGATCTGGGATGCAGAACTTCCAGGTGCAGAATTTTTGTGCGTCGGGAACGACGTCGCAGGTCTTTCCGTCTTTGCAGTCGGCGGCAGTTTCGCATAACAGGCCGGTGCCACCGCATTTTCTGGTGTCTTCGCAAACGCTCCAAGGTAATCCGCTGCAATCAGTGTCAGATGTACAAGCCTTTTTGCCGGCGGGTAACTCACGGCAGGTAGAGCCGTTAGGGCAGGCAATGCCGTGACAAGGGGTGGCACAGATTGGGTCGGAATCGACTACGACTGCCTCTGTGATTTTTCGCCCTTCGAATTTTATGCAAGGGCCTTCGTAGCATGATGGATGATCACCCACCAAGCAGGTGTCAAAACAGTAAACCTCGCTTTCCCGGCATTGGTCTTGGCCAGCCTCAATTTGTGCTTTGCAGTCAGCAAGCATTTTTTCGGTCATGACACATGACTCAAAGTCCGGTGCAGGTTGACAGGCCACCAAAAACGAAAATGCGAAAACCAAAGCTAAAGCGCCAAAGCGAGTGATGGACACGTGCCACCTCCGAAACTGATACCACGACATTGTATATTACAAACGTTTGACGTCAAGAATATCATGTGGAATTAAGCTGATTTCAAGGCGCTAATCAAGCGTTCAATATCTTTATCAGAGTTGTTTTCTGTGACCGCAATCAAAAGCCCGTCAAAAATGTTGAGAACCGTCTTATCCAAGGCAAGGCCTGGGACCAGTCCATCCTTGGATAGCGTTTCAACCACCTTGCTTGCAGGTTTGCCAAGGCTTACCACGAACTCGTTGAAGGTGGGGCCGCTAAAGGCAATCTTTAATCCGGCAGAAACCAGCATATTCTTTACACGTTCAGCACGGAAATGATTGAATTTAGCAAGCTTATAAAGCCCGGATTTACCAAGCATTGACATGTGAATAGCCGACATCAAGGCGCAAAGCCCCTCGTTTGTACATATGTTCGAGGAGGCGCGCTCTCTGCGGATGTGCTGTTCTCGGGCGGCCAATGTCAAGGTGTAACTGGTGTTGCCCCTTGAATCAACGGTGCGACCAATCAAACGACCAGGCATACCCCTGACAAAGGGCTGCTTGACTGCAAACATGCCAAGGTAAGGGCCGCCAAACGAAAGGGGCAGCCCCAGCGACTGTCCTTCACCTGCAGCAATATCGGCGCCCAAACTGCCAGGAGGCTCAATCAAACCAAAGGCCAGCGGCTCCGAGAAGGTGGCTATCGACAAGGCTCCGGCGTTGTGAGCCAGCTCGGAGATTTTGCCAAAATCCTCAATCACCCCAAAAAAGTTGGGTGTTTGCGCGACAACTGCAGCGATTGTGTCATCAAGTAGACCACCAATCTTGGCAAAATCAATGGTACCACTCTCGTCAAATGGCGCCAACACCAGATTCTCAGGCCCAACATACGATCCAACCACTTTTCGGTACTGGGGATGGACAGTGCTTGCAATCAAAATCTTATCGCGCCTAGTGTGCTTGATAGCCATCAAGCAACCTTCCGCCAGCGCCGTTGCGCCTTCGTACATGGACGCATTTGAAACATCCATCCCCAAAAGGCTGGCCACCATCGTCTGATACTCAAACTGGGCCATCAAAGTGCCCTGAGATAATTCAGGCTGGTAAGGTGTATAGGCGGTAAGGAATTCTCCACGTCCAACAAGATGATGCACAACCGATGGGACGTAGTGATTGTAGGCGCCTGCCCCCAAAAACGATGTGACGAGTTTGTTTTTAGCAGCCAAGTCACGCATGTGCGCTAGCACTTCCGGCTCGCTCATCGGTTCAGGCAGCTTAATCTGGTCCTGCACCTTAAATTTTTCTGGGATAACGCCGAAAAGTTCATCAATGGAGGAAACCCCAATGACTTCAAGCATTTCAGCTATTTCAGTTTCTGTGTGTGGCGTAAAATCCATAAACCGCCCCCGTCTTTAATACAACTTACAAAAGTCCTATCAGGGCCAAGGACGCTGTGGAATATCGATGCTTTATTCGTCTTCCAAAGTACCGATGTATTCCTCGTAATCTTCGGCGGACATCAGATCTTCCAACTGACTCGCGTCTTCGATTTCGATGCGAAGCAGCCAGCCTTCTTCGTATGGGCCTGAATTGACCAAGCCAGCGTCGTCTTCCACGTCTTCGTTAATCTCAATGATTACACCAGCAACGGGGGACATAATTTCGCTGGAAGACTTCTGGCTGTCGATGTTTCCGACCGACTCGCCACGTTCTACTTCGTCGCCAACGCGTCTTAACTCAACGGCCACGATGTCGCCCAACTTGTCCTGGGCGTAATCGGTGATGCCGATGGTCACGATGTTGTCGTCTTCCTCTCTGACCCACTCATGACTTTCGGAGAATTTGTAATCCTTCGGGACCGACATTTTCTGCCTCCTAAATTTTAAAATTCCTACGAACCCGACCAACCAAATCACGGTCCTGTGGTCTTGGCATAACCTTATGCCTCGCGCTTGTAAAAGGGACCGGCTACCACAACTGCTGGTGCCCTGCGCAGCCCTTTGAGATCAATGTCGAATCTGGTGTCTGTTTTGGTGAAATCCACCGGAACATAACCCATTCCGACCGCGACCCCAGTACTTGGCGAGTTAGCACCGGAGGTTACAACCCCAATTTCATCGTCGCCGCTGAAAATCTTGTAACCCTGCCGGGCAATACCCTTGCCGTCGATCACAAAACCGACCAGCCGTCTTTTCAATCCAGCCTCTTTTTGGGCCACCAATGCGTTTTTACCTATAAAATCGCCTTTGTCAAACTTTACTGTCCAAGCAAGGCCAGCTTCAAGTGGATTGGTGGTCTCATCAATGTCGTTACCATACAGGCTGTAACGCATTTCAAGACGTAAAGAATCCCTGGCGCCTAGGCCAATTGGGGCAATTTCGAGGTCCTCACCCTTGGCGAGTAGTTCCTTCCACAGGTCGGACGCCACTTCGTTGGGGACGTAAACTTCACCGCCGGCTTCGCCTGTGTAACCAGTTGCTGCGACGATGCAATTGGCACCTTTATAGTCCAGCTCGATGAAGGAAAACGGTCGCAATTCAGCGGCCTTGGCCCCAAAAATTCGCGAAATCAGGGTGGGCGCCTTTGGCCCTTGAATGGCGATTTGGGCGTACAAATCAGACTGGTCGATGACCTCACACTCACCATCAGCCTGTTTTACAAACCAAGCAAAATCCTTTTCCTTGTTGGAAGCATTTACACATGCAAGCCACTCGGTCTCACCGGTGCGATAAAAGATAACGTCATCGATGATGCCACCGTCGGGCAGCAAAACTGGGCTATAGACTGCTCGCCCAACTTCACAAGCCATGCTGTTGGTGGTGACTTTTTGGACGATTTTTTCAGCGTTCGGCCCCCTAAAAAGAATCTGGCCCATGTGGCTGACATCAAAGATGCCAACGTGGGTGCGAACTCTGTGATGTTCTTTAATAATCCCCTCAAATTGGACAGGCATTGAGTACCCCGCAAAGGGAACCATCTTGCCACCAGCTTTGACGACATCATCGAAAAGGGCTGTTTTTTTGAGATCTCCTGTATGACTCATTTCTGCCTCCAACATCAAAGGCCCGTGCTTGGTAATATAGCAAGCGATCCAGCGGGTCAAGCAAAATTAACCGGAACTAGTATTCTGTAGTTCCTTGCCCGTGTAAAACCCATTAAAAGGGAAACGGCAACCCTCTGCGTGCACATGCTGCAATCACAGTATTGCGCATCAGATAGGCTATCGTCATTGGACCGACTCCTCCTGGAACAGGAGTTATGAACGACGCCTTCTTGGAGGCGCTTTCAAAGTCGACGTCTCCTGTGAGCTTGCCTTGGGCATTTCGATTCATGCCAACGTCGATGACTACGGCGCCTTCCTTAATCCAGTCACCTTGAATCATGTCCGCTCGCCCAATGGCGGCCACCAAAACGTCTGCTTCGGCGATTCGCGCAGGCAGATCCTGAGTTCTGGAGTGGCACACGGTCACGGTGGCGTGTCGTTGCAGTAAAAGGTGGGCCATGGGTTTGCCAACAATCAAGCTGCGCCCAACCACAACTGCGCGTTTGCCTTTCAGGTCTGTGCCTGTTTCATCAATCAAACGCAGGCATCCAGCCGGAGTACAAGCCAGCAGGCCTGGTCTATCAGAAACCAGCATCCCCAGATTCACAGGATGAAACCCGTCAACGTCTCTGGCGGGATCCTGAGCGTCCGTCATGCGATTCGTATCAATGTGAGGGGGTACAGGCAACTGCACAAGCACGCCGTCAACGCCTGCATGGCTGTTTAGGCTTGCCAACAGGGTAAGCACCTCAGACTCAGTCGCGTCCTGTGGAAGACGATGTGTAGTTGAAAGGATCCCAACTTCTGCCGCTGCACGCTCTTTATTGCGCACGTACACATGAGAAGCCGGGTCATCACCCACTAAAACAACATGCAGGCCGATCTCAACGCCGCGTTCCTTCAGTGATTCGACTGCCTGGGACACCTCTTGGCGGACCTTAGCCGCGATTGCCTTACCATCAATAATCTGCGCCATTAAACCCTCCCGAAAGTGACACCCGGATGTTATCGACTAAGACTGACCTGGTCAAGGTGCACTTTGTGCCAAAATGATCAACGCCGTGATCGCGAGCCTGAGACGCTAAACAGGTCGTGATTTTCGGTTGTTGTGTTGCAGATCCCATTCACTTGTTTACAATTGCAGAGGATTTGCAACAAGACTGTGGCCGACTGCTTCAAATTTCGTCACAAAGTGGGGCTTGATGTGGCTATCGAAGCGCTACGAGAGGCGTGGCGGTTTGGCAAAGTCACCATTGACGAGCTGGTAGAAGCCGCCGAAGTCAACAGAGTAGCCAAAATCATACGCCCATATTTGGAGGCGATTGTATGAAGCAGGACGAGAAAAACGTCGGTCATTCAATTTTTCAACGTCTTCTTACAGCTGCACCAATTCGGCTTTATCGTGTTTTTGGGGATATCATCCGGCGGGATGGTGGTGAATGGCTCGTAAGAAAAATTCGAAAGCACAGGGCAAGTGGTTGTGGCTTAAGGTTACTGGCCTTGTGATGGTCATCGTGGCGGCCGTGGGGATATTGGTGGCTGCGGCTGTGGTTCAGGTGGTTGAAGCTGGCTTGCCTGAGGTTCCAAGCTTTCAAGAATATAGGGAGCGGGTTCCAAAGATTAGCAGGGTGTTTGCTAGCAATGGCTCTGTAATTGCAGAGTTTTTTGTTGAACGTCGAACGGTGTTGGATCCCAAGGATTGTCCCGAGAATGTTAAAAGTGCGATCTTGGCCGCAGAGGACGCAAAGTTCTATCAACACGCGGGGTTGTCTTATCTTGGCATCGCTAGGGCCATGTTGGTAAACATGTGGCGCGGCAAGATTTCACAGGGGGGCTCCACCATTACACAACAGGTGGTAAAGCAGGTTTTGCTTTCCTCTGAGCGTACCTATGAAAGAAAATTCAGAGAACTGCTGTTGGCTAGGTTGCTGGAAAAGAAACTGACAAAAGATGAAATTCTGTCGATTTATCTAAGCCATATCTATATGGGTCACGGCCAGTATGGCTTTGTAGAGGCAAGCAATTTCTATTTTGCCAAGCCTGTATCGTCCCTGAATTTGGCAGAGGCGGCTTTGCTTGCAGGAATTGTTGCTGGTCCTGAGGGTTATTCGCCAATTCGCAGGCAGGAAAAGGCGGCGCAGCGCCAACACTATGTGTTGGGCCAGTTGGCTGCAACTGGGCTTGCAAGTGAGCAGGAGGTTGAGGAAGCTAGGAACATGCCTGTGAAAATCTATGGTGGAAGCCCACCCACGTTGGGGGTGGCGCCTTACTTTACAGATGCTGTGCGAAGGGAAGTGTTGCGCCTGTATGGCTCAGGTTCGTTGTTGAATGACGGCCTTACCGTTTACACGACGTTGGATTTGGAGGTGTCAGACGCTGTACAAAAGGCGGTTGATCAAGGGATTGTCGATCTTTACACCAGCAAAAGGACCCGAGATGGTGATGAGATAGCCGCCAAGCAAAAGGCTGGCGGTCGGACGAAGGTAGATGATGACGAGGAGCCAGAAATTCCACCGCCTCCTCAGACTGTTTTGGCAAAGCCGGTTGCCTGTTTGGCTGATGGCAAAATCGAAGTTAAGGTTTCAGGTCGCAAGGCGTTCCTGAATCGAGCCAGTTTAAGGCGGCTGGCTCTGGCCAAGGGCGAGGATTTGGACAGTTTTTGCCCAAAACAGGATCTGTGGGTAAGCCTTTCCAGTGAAACCGTTCAAGAAGATGGCAGCAAAGTTTTGACAGTTAATGCTGAGATAGGCCCTCAAGTGGCTGCGGTTGTTTTAAACGCAAAGGATAAAAGCGTTTTGGCGCTGGTCGGGGGGGAGGACTTTACAAGCAGGCCCTTTAATAGGGCGGTGATGTCGAAAAGGCCGATTGGGTCGACGGTGAAGCCGTTTTTGTATGCCGCGGCGCTGGAAAACGGCGTGAACGCGTCCGACACCTTTGTAAATGACAGGATTTGTTTTCGTGGGGCCAAAGGTCGCAGCTGGTGCCCCAGAAATTACAGTGGGGGTTATGATGGGCGCACCTACGGTATTGGGGAGGCCTTGGCCAAATCGACCAACGTGATTGCGGTCAAGGTGCTGGGCCAGATTGGGGCAGGTCGCTTGGTGGATTTACTGTCGACGCTTGGAATTCCTGGGGCCCCAAAGGATTTGTCGCTAGCGCTTGGCAGTGTGGAGGCTAGTCCCTTGGCTTTGACTAACGCCATGTCAATATTTGGGGCCAGAGGCAAATTTGATACCCCCCATATGATCGACACGGTCATCGATTCCAGTGGTCGCGTGTTGTTGCGACATGAACCAAGGCCATCTCAGCCAATTTCCAGGAAAACGGCTGCTTCTTTAAGGACTTTTCTGCGGCAGGTTGTAACTGAAGGGTCTGCAAAGGAACTAGCGGATTTACCTTACGATATATGGGGCAAAACTGGGACATCAAACAAGGCACGCGAGGCTTGGTTTGTTGGGGGTGAAAAAGAGATTGTGGCCAGTTTCTTAGTGGGATATGACGATAGAATGTCCATGAAAGGGGCCACTGGAGGCAACACGGCGGTACCATTTTTCAAGCTTTTTATGGAGTATTTTAAAGGCTTGAAATGACGTGCGAGGGGGCTAGCTAGGAGTTTTACGACCACCAACAATGTCCATGATCACCACGTTTGCGGCGGCTAAACCAAAGATCCCAGGCATTGGGGCTAGGCTTGGTAGGGGGCGTCTAATTCTGCCACGTCGGCCCTGGTCTGCTGATTCGTCAGGTTCTTCCTGAAGCTCTGGTGGCACTTCCACAGCAGGCTGGGTCGACCATATCGCGATTGGGCCACTTTGAACTCCGCGTTTGCGCAGCCGCTTTCTGACTAGGCGCGCCAAAGGGCAGCCATCTGTCTCAGATATGTCAGAAATCCGCAACAGCATTGGGTCTGTTCTATCCGCGGCGCCCATGGCTGACACCACTGGGATGTTTCGCGCAACACATGCTGCTAACAGCTCCACCTTCGAGTTCAGGCTGTCAATCGCGTCAACACACCAATCCATTCCTTCGAGCACCGCATCAACCTGCGTGGCGTCAAAAAACACGCGCATTCCTTGGACGTTACAAGCTGGATTGATTGATTTGACCCGCTGTGCAGCAACATCTGCCTTGAAACAGCCCATGGTTTCTTTCAAAGCGTACAACTGTCGATTCAGGTTGCTTGGCTGCAAGTTGTCAAAGTCTACCAAGCGCAAAGTTCCAATTGCCGATCTGGCCAAGGCCTCAGTGGCAAAAGAGCCAACGGCCCCTAAGCCAACAACGACGACCTTGGCGCCTTGAAGACGCTGTAATCCTTCATCACCCACTCTCATTCTGATTCGGCTGTAGGCCCCTTCGATTGGCGCGGGGGCGGGGTCAGGGGCGGGGACAGGGGCGGGGCCAGGGGCAGGGACAGGGACAGGGACAGGGGCGGGGTCAGGGTCAGGGCCGGCTGAAACAGTTCCTAGGTTTGGGGCCAAACCCAGGTCAGCGCCAGTGGATTCGTCGTTCAATTCCTTCAAGACGCACGCTCCAGTTCCAAATTAAACAATTGCATCGCATTATTTGTGGTCTGTTCAATTACTTTCGCAATGCTACAGTCATGCAATTTTGCAAGCGCCACGGCAATTTCAGGCAAGTCACAAGGCTGCACTCTGCCTGCAGGGACTGACTCGGTTCCAATGTAAGGAGCATCTGTTTCCAACACAATGGTTTCCAGCGAAGTCGCCTTAACAGCGGCGCGAATTCTGACGGAACCAGGCCTAGTGATCGTGCCGCCAACTCCTCGATAATACCCAAGTTTGAACAGCTCATTTGAAAGCTCGGTGGAACCACCAAAAGCGTGTGCGACACCCAGATGTTTGCCTAAAGATTTAAGCACTTGCAGCGTTTCCGAAAACGCCTTTCTGACGTGGACGATGATCGGCAGTCCAGCGTCCTTGGCCAACTGCGCCTGAGCCAAAAACACCGCTTTTTGGACCTCGACATTAGCAGGCACAACAGCTTTATCTAAGCCAATTTCCCCAATGGCTGTGACGTTTCTCTGGGAAATCAGCTCTTCAAGCCAACCCAATTCTTGCTTGATGTAGGCCTGCACATTGGTCGTGTCCACGCTTGCAGGTATCCAAGCGGGATGAATCCCCACTGCGGCAAAGGCCCTACCTGGCCATTGTTTAGCCACCTCCACCGCATCACACGAACTTTCACGATCCGCCGACGGACAAACGAAGGCTGCCACTCCAACTTCATAAGCTCGTGCAATAACACCAGAAATGTCGCTGTTTAATGGAATGTCCGTTAAATGGCAGTGGGTGTCGATCAGCATTATGGTTGGACACCCATGGCGCCAGGTATCATCATATCCCCAGTTCCAACCCGCGTGTTTCCAAGGTCTGACACTGTGCCGTCCTGATTGAAACGCAACGAACGGATTCCCTCGACTTCTGCAATCAAAACCAGCCCTTTTAGAGCACCACGGGTAATCATATCTGTCGCGAAAGGCAGCTGCACCTTGCCATTCGCGCCCCAAGCAACAGGGCCATTGTTTGTGAAGGCAGGCGTAGCAGCTGGGTTGTAGCCCAAAACTATGACGTTATTGCCAAAGCCGCTTAGAACAATGGCGGCGTTGTTAAAGGGTGACGTCACAATTCCGACCGGGTCATTGATTGGGGAAATGACCTGTTTTCGTTGTAACGAATTTTGTCCAATTTCAACAACTGCAACTCGATTTGGAACGTTCTCATCATTGTAAACCTGGTTGTCGCCCAAAAGCATGAAGCGGCCGTCCATCGTCAAGGCTCCAGAAGCGATTTGGGCCACGTCGTCACCAAACGCGTTCGTGCCTGCCAGAAGTTTAGGCTCGTCGCCCCACGAAAGTACGAAGGCATCATCGCCCTCGGTAGAATCCAAAAGATCCATGGTGCTCACGAATGCTTTTCCTGGGAATTGTGGTGAAAAGAGCAGGTTCGAGACTATTTTTCCAGGTGCCACAAGCCCTTCATCCACGACACTGCCGTCGCAGTTCAGGCTAATCAAGTAAATGCCTCCGCCATGATTGCGCCACTGACTATTGATTACATAGAATCTGGACCCATCCCCAGCTGGAATTACACTTGATGCATATCCAAATCCACCAACGTATTCCTTTTCAATTACGGTTACTTCGTTTGTGTCCGAGATGCTGAAAACGACCAGTTTTCCTTGGTCTGTCGGCACTAAACCGTACTTACCATTAGGTGTAAAAACCACCTTACCATAGGAGCTGCGGGTCAGTTCAAAAAAGACCTCAGAGGCAGTAAGGCTTCCATCCGTATCCAAATCAAGAACCGTGTATCTATCAGATTGTTGCCCTTCAGGGCCGAATGGTAGGGCGACTACCACTTTTCTTACGTAGTCAGATGGTCCGGGTTCCCATTGGCATTCTGGGTCATCACCATTGCCATCGTCTTGGGTGGTCTCGTCGGGCGTAATTTCGTCTTGGGTGATTTCATCAGTTAAGATTTCATCAATTGTAACCTCATCTTGTCTAATGTCTTCTTCACCAATTTCATCTGGTGACGCGGTCTTATCATTGGGAGTATCAACACTTGGACGATCATCCGAAGTATCAAAGCTGTCAGCAACATCTTGCAAATTATCTGCAAAATAATTGATGTCCCTATCAGGCACAATAATTGAGTCATCTGTATAAGGCTTGTCTGTACCTGAGCATCCCGCCAAAGCACACGCGGCAACGGCAAACAACAGTATTCTTTTCATCTTACACTCCCAAAGGTCGGCGAATGATACCACGATTGTAGGCAAAGACTGTCTGGAAATAGCGCCTTTTAATGTAATTTCAGCTATGAAGACAGCGCCAAAAGGGGTAAAAGCTTCTACGCGCATTTTTTGCCTGCAGTGGCTGGTAAAGAAGGGCGACTTGTGAAAAGCTATCAAGACCATTTTGGAGGGGTTTTAATCAAATGAGTACAAAAACCACCCTTAGAGACAGCGCCGCGATGCGGTGGCTTGTCTTGTTGTTACTGTCATTTGCGATGTTTTGCTCTTACATCTTCATGGACATCCTATCGCCAATCAAAGACCTCCTGGAAACAACCAGAGGCTGGGACTCGGTTGCTTTTGGCACCTATTCAGGCGCGGAGCCATTCCTGAATGTTTTCATCTTCTTTTTGATCATCGCCGGCATCATTTTGGACCGGATGGGCGTGCGATTTACCGCAGTCCTGTCTGGCGTGGTAATGCTCGTGGGTGCGGTTATCAACTGGTACGCAGTAACCGAGGCGTTCATGGGTTCCAGCCTGGAGGCGTGGTTTAACAATAATCTCAACTACATACCCATTTTTGACGAATTGGGCGTGTCCCCGTTCTACAAGGGAATGCCAGCATCAGCCAAATTCGCGGCCATTGGATTCATGATCTTTGGCTCAGGCGTCGAGATGGCCGGTATCACCGTCTCCCGAGGTATCGTGAAATGGTTCAGAGGCCGTGAAATGGCCTTGGCTATGGGCGCGGAAATGGCGCTGGCCCGTTTGGGAGTCACCACTTGCATGATTTTCTCGCCAGTTTTCGCTCACATGGGGCCAAAACCTGACGTGTCGCGGTCGGTCGCATTTGGCGTCGTCTTGTTGATGATCGCCCTGATGATGTTCATCGTGTACTTCTTTATTGACCGCAAACTTGACGCCCAGACTGGCGAGGCTGAAGAAAAGGACGACCCCTTTAGAATTCGTGACCTTGGCAAAATCCTCACCAGCAGCGGCTTCTGGCTGGTGGCTTTGCTGTGCGTTTTATACTACTCCGCGATTTTCCCGTTCCAAAAGTACGCGGTCAACATGCTGCAATGCAATTTAACCTTTGAGGAGGTGGCCGAGGGTTCAATTTGGGGGTCCAGCTGGATTACCGTTGTTCAGTACGTTTTGTCGCTGGTTGTGGCCGCAACTGCGTTCATGAGCAACTTCAAAGAAGGTAAGGTTCGGATTGCATTGCTGATTTCCGCCGTAGTTTTCCTGGTCGCCTTTTGCTTCTTTGCATACAAACGCCAGTCGGCCGAGTCCATCTTCGCGGTTTTCCCGCTTCTTGCAGTTGGCATTACCCCCATCATTGGCAAATATGTTGACCACAAAGGCAAGGCCGCGTCCATGTTGATGATCGGCTCGTTGCTGCTTATCGCTTGCCACTTGGCTTTTGCCTTCATACTGCCGCTGTTCAAGGGCAACAACGTCGGTGGCGTCATAATGGCGTTTGCCACCATATTGGTGCTTGGTGCGTCTTTTTCCTTGGTACCAGCATCTTTGTGGCCAAGCGTTCCAAAACTGGTTGACGCGAAGGTCATTGGATCCGCCTATGCATTGATTTTCTGGGTACAAAACATTGGTCTATGGCTGTTCCCGATGCTTATTGGCAGGATCCTGAAGGCGTCAAATCCAGACATCGAGCAGGCTTTAGCTGCCGGTGAGATCTCCGCACAGAAAGCCGCCGTGTCATACAACTACACCAACCCTCTGTTATTGTTGGCTTTCCTTGGTTTCTTGGCGCTGATTCTGGGCTTCGTTTTGAAGGCCATTGATAAAAAGAAAGGCTACGGACTGGAACTACCCAATATCGTTCAATCCTAGCGTCTTGAGCGTGCAAGCCTAACTAACGCGCACACTCCAGCGACAAGATAAGGCGTAACAACTATCAAAGTGAAACACGTCGCTTCCATGACCGTCAGTCCAACAAGTACAGGTAAAAGCAGTGAAATCAGGAAGAATATGCCTGTGATTGGCCAGTACCAGCCTTTTTTGGGACCGCGGCTCAAGATGAAAAACCAACCTAGGACAAGCAAGTTTGCGGCCAAACTTAGCAGTGAAAGCACCCCCCAACCAAACCTGCCTACATCCGACAAAAATACTCCCCACATGTTGATTTGAGGCCATCGTAAAAGAACCAAAACAGAGGCCCATCCAAAAATGACTGGAATTAAAGCTAAGACAAGGCGTGCGACAAGATTCCTCACTGGGCTTGCATCCATCTTTTTAAGAGTTGTGTTCAGCAAGCGTTTCAAAACGATGGACAAAACCCCATGCCCAATGACAAGGATGAAAAATACAATCCAGGTTGTTGTGAAGCCCTTGGATGGAAGAGTTTTATCAGCTATTGTTCCTGTGTCGCTAATATACAGCCGGTCTACAATGTAACCTAGTACCTCACCCCCTCTGTTAAGCTGCTCAACTGCCAGGGCCTCAGCTGTCGACATGAATGTTGGCACAGACAAAACAAATAGGACTCTTTCGATTCGCCTCTTGGCTAAAGCGTCGAGGTCTTCCATCGAAGTGATTAGTCCGCCTGTATTTACCAGGGAAAACTTAAGGGTATATTTAGGGTAATGGGCTTTTCTGGTAGCTGTAAAGCTATCGCTAGGTTGAGAGTCGTCAATCATCACGACGGTTGTATAAAGTGCCGTCTCACTACGCAAAAAGCTGGGTCTGCGTTCGCGCCAAGATTTGTGAGAGCCTAGAATTGAGCTTGGATACGTTATCGAAGGAATGGCGCCCGGTCGATTGGTCAACGCCTGTACAAGTCGACTAGGTCTGTCGATCTGATATTTCTGGTCAACTGCTAAGGATTCATGGAATTTGGTATTTGGCAATACTTGCAGGTCACCCTCATAGCTTCTGGATAGTCCATCAAGTTGAATAAAGTCGGGTCGTTTGGTTGATAACAGGTCAAAAAACAACAAGCCAGCATCTAAAAGAAGCCATCGCTCATCTGAATGGCCAGCATCTAAAATCTTAGAATAGAGATAACTAAGGGTTTGAGCGTCTTCAGTTATAAAGACAAGCCGTTTCCCAGAATTTTCTAGGCCAATTCTGAGTTCTCGGTCTTTTAGAAGTTGTCTTGGATCAAGGTTACAAGCGCCATCCACGTGATACATGGCAAACACTGTAGGGTGCCTCGGGTCAATCAGGATGTCGTCTTCATTCAGGCCGAGCTTGCTTGCACTTGCACCTAGAACGGTGCAATCAGTGGCAAACGACTCCGAGTTTTCAGCTGGACCTAAGCTGTGAGGGGCATCAGGGACCATAAGGTGAAGCGCAATGAGACCAGCCACAGCTGCTGCCGGGATTAGTAAGTAAAACTTCTTATCTTTTGGCAGCATCCTGTTTGAAGGCTCCTTAAAATGGCTGCGGCGATTCTAGCATGTTTGATTCAGCTTGCATTGCCAGGGGAGGAAAGTGCTTGACTTTTACACGCTATCACTTCAGAATCTGGCCCGTGCTGCGCCGCCTTAGCTCAGTTGGCAAGAGCACCTGACTGTGGATCAGGGGGTCATTGGTTCAAATCCAATAGGCGGTACCAACTGCTCCTAATCCTTCATGGTGATATATGAAACAACGCGGTTTGATTCCAAGGAAAGTCAAAGGTTTTCGCGATATTGACCCAGCTTTAAACGAGCAACGAAACCGACTTGTACAGGTCGCGTCAAAGGTCTATCGCAGTTATGGGTTTGAACACTGGGATTCACCAATCCTGGAGTACGCCGAGTGTCTGGGTAAGTATCTGCCTGACCAAGACACGGCGGATGAAGGCGTTTATTCCTTCAGAAATCCGGAACTGGAGCCAATTCTGGACATGAAGGGCAACGGCCTGAGGGATAGTTCAAACAACGTCCTGATGGATAACCATCTGTTGTCATTGCGTTATGACCTTACAGCCCCCCTTGCCAGGAAGTACGCTGAAGAGCTATGGACTGGGTCTGGTCAAACCAAAAGTCCAACGCTGTTTCGGCGGTATCAATATGGGCCTGTCTATCGTTTTGAGGCCAAGCTGGATCCTGGGCGTTATCGTGAGTTTTGGCAGATGGATTTTGACACGGTTGGCTCATCAGACGTCGCGTCCGATGCTGAAGCTTGCTGCATTTTGTCTGATACGCTGGAAGCGCTTGGCCTTGTCCGTGGCTCATATGAGATTCGTGTCAACACCAGGAATCTACACAAGGGGCTGTTTGAGAAGCTTGGAATTTCAGATGAGGGCGTTGCCCGCGATGTTTTAAGGGTCATCGACAAGTACGACAAGATTGGTGAGGCGGGGATCGCGGCTGAGCTTGGCGAGGGCAGGGTGGACCCGCTTTCAAAGGCCAAGATTCCAGGCCTTGGGATGCCGTTGGATCAGGTTCAGACCCTGGTTAATTACGTTCAATCTTGCATTGGCGTGCAAGGGCGCGAAAACGTGCTGGCCAGGTTGGAGCCGCTTTTGGGGGATACCCCGACTGGTCGTTTTGGCCTTGACGAGCTGCAAAGAATCCACGAGATCCTTAATGGGTTGGATTACTTGGATGATAGGGTGGTGTTTGATCCATCGATTGCTCGTGGGCTGGCTTATTACACAGGACCTGTCTTTGAGGCGGTGTCCAAGCTTGAGTATCGCGATGCCAGCGGCAAGGTGCGAGGCTTTGGCGCCATCTGTGGTGGTGGCCGCTACGATGGGTTGGTTGAAAAGCTGCTTGGAATCAAGGTGCCTGCGACTGGGGCATCAATCGGAGTCGACAGGCTGCTAGAACTGCTGCGCCAGACCCAGCAACTGGAGATTGCTGCAACTGGACCTGTGTTGATTTTGGTAATGGATCAACAGTACATGCTGGAATATCAAAAGTTTGCCAAGGAATTGCGGCAGGCTGGGATTGCGGCCGAGGTGTACTACGGCCAAAAGTCCAAGATGAAGGCTCAGATGTCCTACGCAGACCAAAGGCAGGCTCCAGTGGTTGTCATCGCCGGTGGTAATGAGTTTGAGCAGGGCACCGTGTCCGTCAAGGACCTACGTCGTGGCAAGGAATTATCGGACCAGATAACAGACCGCAGCCAGTGGTTGTCTGATAAACCAGCCCAAATGGAAGTGCCGCGAGCTGACCTTGTGGCGACTGTAAAGGGGATGCTGTCAGATTAAGCGCCCCTGTGAACTTAGGTAGTATTTGTGGAGGCCGCATGCTGATTCATCACGATCAAAAATACTCCTTGGAAGATGTTTTGGCTGTTGTGCTGGGTGAAGAGGTCGAGCTGGCACCTGAAACCAAACAGATGCTGGCTGAAAGACGGGCGCAGATTGAAGCCTTTGTGACTGGTGATAAACCCTACTATGGCTTTAATCGCGGGTTTGGTCACAACGTTGACCAAGCTGTTGAAGTTGAATTAATTGAGGAACTGCAGGAAAACTTAATTAGATCACATGCTTGTGGCGTTGGCGAATATGCTCCAAAGGAAGTAATCCGGGCGACCATGTTTTTAAGGGCTGTTTCCCTGGCTCGCGGGCACAGTGGAGTGCGGCCTTTAATCGTGGAAAAGCTGATCGAGATGCTGAACAAGGGGGTAACTCCTTGTGTGCCTAGGCATGGTTCCGTTGGTGCCAGCGGTGATTTGGCGCCTTTGTCGCATATTGCGATGGTTTTGATCGAACCTAGTGGCGGCGATGAGGAGTTTGCCTGGATCCCTGGAGTTGAGGGGGCAATACCAGCTGGCGAGGCCATGGCTGCCGTTGGGATTTCGCGCATAAAACTGGAGGCAAAGGAAGGGTTGGCCTTTAACAATGGCACCACCTATTCGACTGCCCTTGGGGTTTTATCGACTTTGCTTGGGGAGAGGCTGCTTAAGACGGCTTCGATTGCCACGGCCATGTCGGCTCAGGTGCTTTTGGGGGCTGACACCCCTTATCGTGCGGACCTTCATGACTTGCGGCCTCATCCAGGTGCCAAGACTGTTGCGCGGTGGTTGACGGCCATGATGGCTGACTCTCCCATCAGAAACGCCCACAAAGACCACGAAGATGATGGAGAGGTTCAAGACCCCTACAGTATCAGATGTGCTGGTCAGATCCTGGGGGCGTGTTACGACCAGTTGAGTTTTGCCAGGAAGACGCTTGAGACAGAGCTTGCGAGTGTTACAGATAACCCATTGATTTTAAAGATGACGGCTGCGGATGCCGTCGATCAAGGGGTGGATTCGCGGTGGGTTGGCCAGTACGTTAACATCGTTTCAGGCGGCCATTTTCATGGGATGCCCGTGGCGTTTGCCATGTTTGGCGTAATGCAGGCCGTGGCTGTCATGGCTAGGCTTTCAAACATGCGCTGCGCCAGATATGTGGATGGGCGTCGCAACAAGGGCATGAACGAGGACCTGAAGTGGTTTGATGAGTGGCAGGACAGGCCACTGGATGCGATTTCTTCAGGCATGATGATCCCGGAATATGTGACAGCGTCTTTGACCAACGTGATTTGGGGTGCCAGCATGCCTTCGCACCTGATGTCGATATCCACTGATGCTGGCCAGGAGGATCACGTCAGCATGTCGGCCGGTCTTGGGGTGCGCTTGTGGGAGACGTTGCCTCGCTTGGCTGAAATTCTGGCCATTGAACTTGCATTTACCAATCAGGCGGCCGCGATTAGGGCCAGAAGTGGGGCTTTGCCTTCAAAGATCGCTCTGGACGTCGAGGCAAATGAGCAAGTGGCGGAGCTGAAACGAAAGCTTGAGGCAAAGGCCCAGGAATTGTTGAATGAAAACCTGCAAAACGAGCGCTTTGAAGTGTCCTGTGGTTTGGCGGTCAGCCATCTGATAGACGAGGATGGATTGAGGCTTAGTCCTTGTTGTGAGGCGCTTAAGGAGCGAATTTCCAGCGTTTTTCCTCCTGTTACAGTCGATAGATACATGTCCAGGCAGATTCGCCAATTGGCTGAGTTGGTTATGTCTGGGGAGATTGTGAAGACTGTAGAGACGGTCCTTGGAAAGGGTTTGGGGTAGGGGCCGAGTGGGGTTTGAGGAGCTGGGAACTGAGGGGTAGTGGTTTGTGGGGCTGGGTGTAAGTGGGGTTTGAGGAAGTGGGCGTGGAGGGAAGAGGCTTCAGGGGTGGGGACTGTAGACCCCAGGGGTGGGGACTGTAGACCCCAGGTGAAATTGTTGAAGCGTTCCCAATGGTTGTGCTTTTTTGGCGCTTCAGGGGTGGGGACTCCAGACCCCACCCTACTGGTGTTTATCGTGTAGTCGCCGCGTTTGATAGAATCAGTCGCGTATAAAGTATCCAATCTATTTCAATGGTTATCAGGCCGTGTTAACAAAAAGCGCCTTTATTCAAAGGTTGGCACGCCATTCGCAATAGACAGATTCCGGCTTGATTGTCTTTAACGGAGAGTTAACATGGAATCAAACGTAGAATCTGTCTCTGGCCTCGTACCTGTAGTTAAACGTCTTTCTAGGGGAATCGCGCCCACGGTCCGTTTCGAGACTGACCGAGAAGACATGATGCAAGAAGGGATGGTTGGCTTGCTGGAGGCTGCAAAACGCTACCAGGCGGACCGCGGCTGCTCGTTGCGAACTTTTTCAACCAAGCGGGCACGCGGTGCCATGTTGGATCATGTCCGTAGCTTGGTCCGCAGAAACCGTGAGGCCCCAGCCCACGCTACCATGGACAGCAAGGTCGACTGCCAATGGGCTCAAACCCCCAGAAGCCTTGAATCCAAAGTTGATATCATTCGATTTCGGCGCTTTTTGCGGGAGCATTGGTTCGTACTACCAAGACTGGAGCGAGAGGTCATCAGGCTGCGCTATTTTCAAGGTCTTTCCGTGCGCGATGCGGCTGCAGATTTGGGGACCAGCCCAGCGACCGTAGTCAGGGCAGAGCAAAGGGGGCTGGACATGCTCAGGGACGGGATGAAGAAAAAGAATGCTCAAAATCAGGATGCTGCGGCTGTAACATTGGAAGATGTCAAAGCTATTGCAGGTTGCCTCCAATCACGATGACGCCGGTATCAGTGCCGGCCTTCAAATCACCAATACGGAGAGCTGCTCCAGGTGGCAGGCCGGGCAAAACGCCATCCAACGGGATCTCGGGGATAGGGAACGAAAATGACTGATTTTCCAGGTTTTTCACCAGATCTGGGATCATTGGCAGCACCATGTCCAAGATGAAGTCTATTCCAGTGCCTTTGTTGTAGACCTCCATCTCCATGAATTGGATTTTCCCAGTCCTGATACCAACTTCATTTCCAGATGCAAAGATCTCGGCCTCTAGCTCAAGCTGTAACCAGACGTCCAGTTTGAAGCTAAATCCCATGGCAGTTCCTTGTAGATCAAGGAAAAGGTCACCAATCTGCAACTGCTGTTTGCCACTGCAGTCATCCAAGATCGGAGGCAGGTAAGCGTTCGGAATGATGACCAAATCATCAATAGTTCCGCTGCCTCCAAGCGTTTCACCCAAGTCAAAACGCTGGTTAATCATTCCTGAACGCCAAAGCATGAAAAGGACCTCGTTGACCAGGTCAAGTCGAGCTCCAAACTGGATTCCTGGTTCAACGCCAAAATCAAAGACCTCTGGCTCAGGTGATGTCCCACCACAAGCGTCCCTGAGAATGGTGCCAAGTGGCTCATGCGGTACGTTGTGCTCGGTCAAGACGCCAAAGTTCAAGCCTAGGCGCCCGCCATCCTCAGTAAACTGAACCGACGACAGCGATAGGGCCAGATCCATGTCAACTGGCGGATTCCCCAACAGAGATGGGATCTGGACAGTAGTTTCGAGGTTTGCCATCTCCAGCAAATCGATAATTAAATCCGCAATAAACGGCACCACCAGTGGCTCCAACAGGTCAATCAAAGGCTGGGTGATAAAATTGACTAGTGGGTTCAGTAAATAGTCACGAAGCAGGTCATTTAACCCACCAACCAGATTTGACAGGTCATAGGTGCCAAGATCAAGTCCAAGCCCCGGGACTGTGCCCAAATCAATTATCAACCCGGTGATCGGATCAATCGAAACATCGGTAATTTCAAGTTGAAAATCACGGCCTTCTACATAAAGATCGCCACCAACTGGCATGTCGATATCAAAGCTGACCTCAATTCCCAGACGGCCGATTCTTAAGGCCGACGAAGTCGTGGTGCTGGGATCCAGAAGCGGATAGCTTCTGCCAAGAGCCACGGCCCTAGCGTGGACGATGAACTCCAGATCCAGGGCTATTGAGGCGTCATCAAAGGCTAGACCTAAAGACAAGCCACCATCTCTGGTGTCGATTGAAACGTGGGGCACGCCCAAGTCAATTTCTTTAATGAAAACGTTGATCTCGAGGTCCCCTTGGATGCCCACCCCAAGCGTAGTCATGTTGATAACGTTGGGAATCGTGACTCCAAATGGCGGGATTCCTCCGATCAGTTCCACGACATTCAGGCCCAATAGCACTTCAAGTATCGTTGCAAAATCATTCAGTTGCGCTGGGTCATGGTCCCCATCGTCCAAGGCCGTCTGGCCCAGAAAGGCCATCGCCGCTTCCCTAAAGCTGACGTCGTGGATGGTTGCCTCAGGGCCGGCTTCAAGCCAGCCAGTAGAGTAGTAATATCCACGTGTTACAAAAGAGCTGTAGTTGAATTCATCCTTTGCAACGATCTTCAGACCATTCATGCCATGATCGCTGGCGACCTTGAGCTCGAAATAACCGTTTGGTTGTAGATTGGCCTTTTTGCCATTGACTGTAACTTCGGTAACTTCCGAGCCTGCAAGGTCTTCAACCATTCCATGAACCGTCAATTCAGGTGCGCCGTCGTGGGTGTAACCCCTGGGGGGAAATAGCTCAACAATCTTTGGCGGGGCCCAGTCAACCACAAGAATTCGGCTGTCTTCGATGTGTTCCCACGGCGCTGCCAGGACCACTTTAACCATATGACGTCCCATGGTGACTGTGCGCACTTTGTTAGGGGGCGTGAATGTTAGACCGGGCGTCGCCACCTGGTATTCATAGGCTACATCCTGGATAACATTATCGAATTGGTCATATACAGTGTGGCTTAAAGTGACCAAGGCGTCGTAGTCATATCTGGGTTTGTCAGGGCTGACCTTAAGCTCCACTCGGACTGGATCTGCTGTGTCAACGGTTAGGACATCAGGTATATTTTCGGTGTCTGTATTTGCTAGGGCGCAGGTGATTTCATAGGTGCCGGGGCGCGTTGTTGTGACTTGGTGGTCGACAACATCTACGCCATCAGGGGCGTTTACGTGGGTGGCAAGTCCTTCGATAAGATTTCCATAGGCGTCATAAACGGTGCAAGTCACATTTGCGAACTCTCCAGCCTTGATTCTTGCTGGGTCGACCTTGGTTATGACCTTGGCCGGGTCAGCTGGGATGACTGTGAACTGAGCAGGCGAATCGTCAGTGATTTCGTAATCCGGCGCTGAGCAGACAACCTCATAGGCACCGACTGTTGTTGCTAAGATTTGGTAATCTTCCAGCGTGGTTCCTTCGACTGGGCTTAAAGAGACGGTCGTAGGTGTTTCAACCGGGGCGTCTCTTTCGTCGACCACTGGGCAAGTGACTAAAATGCTTTCTCCTGCCTTGATCTCGGCCTTGTCCAAGACAGTGTCGACTGTAGGCTCAAAACCGGGTAATAACCCACCCTTGCAGGCGACCAAGGAAAAAATAGGAATTATCAGTACTTTGGCCAAGTGCTGACGAATTAGCTGATGGATCATAATGCCCACTCCTAGAAATGGTCTGGGTATTGTACAGGTAAAAGCGAAAAGCTGCTAAGTGGGTGGCGGATAATTGGTGATTATTCTTGAGGGGTGCGGGATTGGGTTGGGCGGTTGCGGGCTAGGGTGAGTGTGGGCTGGGGTGATGTGGGACTGGGAGAGAGGCTGGTTAGGGGGGCGGCTGCGGGCTAGGGGGGTGGTGGGTAATTGATGATTTTGCGAATTGCGCGGTACAGTGGTTGCAGCCGTCGGTATAGCGGTTTGTAGACGTCTTGGTATAAGTCGTTGTATCTATTGGTTTCTGTTGGTGTGGGTTCGAAGGTCTGTCCGGTGGCGGTCATTGCTTTGGTGGCGGCTTGAAGTGTTGGATACAGGCCAGCGCCTGCGGCTCCAAGGATTGCGGCACCAAGGCCTGAGGCTTCCTCTGTTGAAGGGCGACTGGCCGCGATGCCAAACACATTGGCGGTAATATTCATGGCCAAGTCGCTTTTGGAGCCGCCACCACACATCACAAGCTTGGTGATGGGGATCTTGGTTCTGGCCTCGATGAGCTCGCGCCCGGCGCGCATTTCGTAGGCCAGCCCCTCCAGTAGGGCGCGATACATGTGGGGCTTTTTGTGGGCTGCCCCAAAGCCGATAATGGCGCCCTTTGCTTCCGGTCCTGGGTGCACTAGGCCTGGTGTCCAATAAGGCTGTAAGGTCAGCCCAAGCGACCCTGGCGGGACCTTCATGGCAAGTTCTTCAAGTAATTGCTCGGGTTGCAGGCCACGTTCAGCCGCTTGTTGGCGCTCAAGTTGGGCGAATTGCTCCTTAAACCAAGTGACCATCCAAAAGCCTCTAAATACTTGATATTCAATGTTATATCGGCCACGTTGGGCGCTTGGGTAGGGCGGCACCAAGCGCACTGGCTCAACATATTTTTCGGAGTCCACGTTTAGCGTGGCGGTGGTTCCATAGCCGATGCAGCCTTGATGAGGTTCTAGGCAACCTGAGCCCAGGACTTCGCAGGCCTTGTCAGAACCTCCAGCAATGACTGGTAGGCCGGCTGGGATGCCGGTGGCATCGGCCGCTTGGGCGGTCACGGTGCCGAGCAATTCTCCGGGTGCCACCAAGTCTGGCAGTTGTTCCCTGGTGACTGCCAAGGCGTGCCACTTCCAATCCAGGGGTGATGCCCAGGCCAACTTCTTGAAATCAAAAGGCATATACCCAACGGTACATGCGACTGAATCACGCTTTTCCCCAGTCATCTGCAAGGTTATATAAGCAGACAGCAACAGGTATGAAGCGGTTTGGCGGGCGATTTCGGGCTGGTGCTCGGCGATCCAGTTGATTTCAGATTCGGCCTGAAAGCGCTTTACCACCCAAGCCGCCCCAGCCAGATTCAGCGCGGCCCGCCAATGCAAAGGCAATTGAGGCGGTTTACTACACCTGCGCTGGTCCAACCATACGATTGCAGGTCGCAGCGGTCGACCGTCTATATCCAATGAAATCACGGTGTTGCGCTGGAAGGTCATACAAACGGCCGCAATCTGGTCAGGGGTGATTGTCCCAGTCTCCCAAAGCATTTTGCAAGCAACAACGACCCTGTCCCAAAAGTATTCAGGGGTTTGTTCAGCCCAGGCCAGCTCCGGAGCATGATAAGCAGGCTCATGTTTGGCCTGGCCCTTACCCAGCATGGTTCCATCCGCTAAAAAGGCAAGCGCCCTCGTGCTTTGGGTCCCAACGTCGATGGCCAAAATGATTTCCTTCATGGCAATTATCCCGAGGCAGGCAAAGCCATTGTAGGCGCAAAGCCGCGGGATGTGAATCCTGGGCAAGGCTGGGTATTGGGGCAAGGTTGGGTATTGGGGCAAGGTTGGGTATTGGGGCAAGGTTGGGAATCTGGGCAAGGTTGGGAATCTGGTTGCCGCCCTCGTCGTTGCCATTATCCCCGCCGCAATTTATAATATTTGCCGCACGGCCTGTGCCTACCTTTGAAACTGGGGGTGTTCCGGTTTCGACGGGGGTGATGAGGGGCCGGGACGCACGTCCGGGGCCTGGACCCGGTAAGCAATCAGGACTTTACACAAAAGCCGAAGATAACTTCGCACTGGCGGCGTAGCTGCCACGTCTGACACGGCGGCGCCCGTAAACCGTTGAAGGCGCAAATTATTCGGGCTTGGTGATTATTGGGGCTTCTCGGCCCCCAATAGCACGACAACCAGTCGAGGGGTCTTGAGGAAGGGTGCCTGTGCTCGTCCACTAGGATGCTACAAACCACAAGGCTAAACGTGTAGTTGGACCGGTTTCAAGCACTTTCGGACGGGGGTTCGACTCCCCCCACCTCCACCATTTAAAAAAGACAAACCCGTCTCTCTGGGGTCATTCTCCGGGGTGA
>ERZ795052.521-NODE-521-length-57865-cov-10.817108_pt1 | contig 57865 bp, 106 predicted proteins | sample MGYA00375136_ERZ795052 | MGnify/ENA primary metagenome ERZ795052 (study PRJEB30181, sample SAMN05720156) | activated sludge metagenome | isolation source: Anaerobic digester | place: Japan | collected 2015-05-26 ... | reverse complement strand
TTACTTCAACGTCTCGGAGAATTGGACAAAACCACTTAAAGTTATCAAAAATACAATAAACAAAACATATGAACTGGAATGATGCAGCAGAGTTAACTCGAAAACTCAAATCAAAACACACTTCGGGTGATGGCACGAATAACATAATAATGGGAATATTGCTTGGGGGCTTCATATTTCTATTTGTGTTTATTCCATTGATGGCGTATTTTGTTTGGTCATACGCTTTTGTCTTGAAAGTCATTTGGGGTTGGTTGATAGTTCCCTTGTTCGGACTTCCACCTTTGAATTGGGGACAGGCATGGGCTCTCATGATTGTTGTTGCTTATCTAACGCATACACGTCATGTTTGTATGTCTAAAGATGAGCGAACGACTGCCTACAAGGTAGGAGAAATAGTTGGTTATCTCGTTAAGCCATGGGTGGCTTTCGGTCTAGCTTGGATTTGTAAAACTTATTTCTTGACCATGACAGGATAATGGATACGACATTTGCCATTGTTGGGACTGCTGGCCGAGGAGACGATGCAAATCGTCTTTCTCATAAGCATTTTAAGGCAATGTGTGAATGCGCTCGTCTCCTTCTTCGGCAGTTACAAGAGACTGAATACGGTATTGATACCTTAGTTTCAGGGGGTGCAGCATGGGCTGACCACGTAGCGGTGAAATTGTTTTTGAATAAGGAAGTGCCGAAGTTAAAACTGTTTTTCCCTTGCCAATTTCTCGGTACGATGGCGGGTTTTGATACTAACCCTTTGAATGACTATGAGCGGCAAAAAGGATACTCTACCGGAGAAATCGCAAACAAATATCACGCTCAATTCTCTCGAAAAATAAACTGCAACTCTCTCGATGAGCTTCAACAAGCCATTCAAATGGGAGCACAGGTAGTTGTCCCAAAAGGAGGCTTCTACGGTAGAAACGCTTTAATAGCACAATCAGATGTCATTCTTGCCATAACGTTTGGTAAAAAAGAATGGATTAAAGATGGTGGAACTGCCCACACTATACAGACCTACCTCAATAGAGTAAAGAAATACGGTTTTTTTGACAAGTCTTTTCATTACGATTTGAACTCCGGAGAAATCTTCGCCGGAGCGAGGGTGAAACGAAGTGACGTAAAAAAATAAGATTGCCGAAACCAATATGATAGCGGAGAAAGTACCAATATATGACTATAACAAAACATACAAAACGAGTGAGTTTGTATGTTTCGTTTCGGGTTGGATAATTTTACCGTTCATTCCAATAATTGGCGTTATACTTGTTGTGACGGCAATTGTCATTTCGTTAACAACTTGTGATACAGAAGTAACTGCTTATGTATGTGAAAATTGTGGAAATTTTGTATCGCCCGTATCTCGACAATGTGATTGCTGTAAAGCACAATTAATTGACGCCAAGAAAAAATCACTTTTCGAAAGATTTTTTTAGGATTTTTGCGATTTTCTCTGTTGCGGGTGGATTGTTTTCTTTTGAAAAAATAAATTAGCGTTTAGCATTTTCCCATACTTATTTATAGGGGTGAAGGAATTTTGGTGCAAGGTCATGGCCGTCATCTTCATGGGTTTGATACTGTTCTCAATTTGGAATATGCGTCAAGATGCCATGAACTTCACTTCTACGTACACTTATGGTTCCCATTCTGTTGCCATAAATGGTGACATCAAAAGATTTGACTCGGTTTTGGTAGAAAAACAAAGACACATTGATTTAGTGGAAGAAATCACCAACGGATTATATTACGTTGTATTCATAAATGACTCCAACAATGTGACTCATGAAGTATTTGCAAAAAAAGATCTCCAAAGAATCATTATACTTTCTCCACATGTGCATAATATCAATTCGAAATGATATTTATAGACATGTGGAAACCCAAGGATAAAAAACCCACGACACCCGACGAAAAGAAAGTCCGAAGCTTCGGAATTTGGCAATTTCTTTTAGTGACATTTATTGTTCTTTGGATGGTTGGAGCGTATGTTTTTCTTGAGCAAAAGACTCGCTCTAATTCTACGACTATCCCAGTTGTCGTTTTAGATAACGTAAACGGTGTAGATTTCTCTAATTTTACCAAAATTGGATCAAACACATCCACGATTTATTTCACCAAAAAGAATGAACTCAATAATCGCCCAGATTTTGAATGCAAGGATAACTATTCAATGGGAGATATAGTTGTGGTGAAATACTTTTATGTTGAAGCTGTGGTCATTGACAAATCACTTCCGTCCGGAAATGCTTACACGATTCTTTATAAGGACCACAACCACGTCCTACAAAAAATTATTCTACCAAAGGAAATGCTAATGGCACCTGCCGAAGGAGTTTTGAACCCTGTTTCTTTGTTGGTGGATTAAGGTGATTGGAAATCAATCACGGCGAGCTAAAAGGTAGGCAAAGAAAATGGTTATAGGTATCCACACGAACAATATGAATGCTTGTTCAATCCTCCACATCATTTTTTGAACTATCTTTTTCAACGTCGCTTCTTTCTGTTAAAAACTTAATAACCCCGAGAATAAATCCAAATCCAATTACTCCGAAGATAAATATCGGATTTGGCGGGGATTCCACTAAATCTATTAATCCATTGTTAAATGCATAGATAATGAATACTATTAGAACCGTGGAAAGAATTTGGTCAGCAGTATCGTTAAGAAACTTAAACATTCTTTTCTAAATATGACAGATTTCACCAAAGAAGTCAACAGAAAAAAAAAAAAAAAATTAAACAATCTTTTCTAAATATGAAAAAATTAAACAAAGAAATAAACAGAAAAAAAAAAAAACAGACTTGACTCCCGAGTGAAGATGTGTATAATGGGCCAAGATGAAACATGTAACTTGTAAAATCGCTTGGGACCATTTGATTATTAAACGTAACGGTATAGTTGTCGGGAAAGTTTCTGAATTGAATGGTGAACCTACCATCCAACTGATTAAACCGGACAACTCCCCAAACGATCAAATGATTTCATTAACTCGGACAGATTGTAATATCATCTGGGACAACTGGAATACCCTGCAAGAATCGAACGAAGCCATCTGTTCTGTTATTGATGAACTGGCGGAAAATGAATAAGATATTACAAAATGAAAACAATTGTTTTTGGCCTTCTTGTGGTTGTGGTAGGGCAACTGCACCAATAGCATTCATATTTACAACAAATGAAACCTTGGTTAATCCACTTCTGGCATGGGCGAGTCCCAAATGAATCTCTCTTTTATCAGAAGATTGAGAAGCTTTGTCGCAAAGATGGCGCAAATAATCTATGGTGGGATGGCACAATAGATGAATTTGCTAACATGTGGAAGGATAAGTTCATTGTGATACCTGCGAAGTCTGATGAGAATGCATATCTTTCCGGGAAGTTCTGCATTACACCATACGGTAGTTGGGGCATGAGATAATGGCACGTCGTTATCATATCAAATGCATCGAATGTGGAAAGGTTGGAGTGTTCGGTGATGTCAAAGACATCATCCAATCTAAATGGAAGATTCTAGCGTGGAACGTTAAATCTGGCGACCCAAAGGCATTGTGTGATAAGTGTGAATACAAATCAATTGAAAGTAAATGATTTGGACATTATAATCAGGTGGTAAAGTCAACAGGTATAAAATGGAAAACAATCCTCCAATCAATTCTTCTCGAATAATGACATTTGGGGAAATGCCCGATGGTACTCATTTCCGAGAATTGGGCAAAAAACCAAGACGCTTTGTCAAAATTAAATGCTCTTATGCTTCGGGAGTTCCCTTCCGTGTTTATCGGACACACCTTGGAGAGAATGACGAGCCAGTGCCTATTAACTGGCAGGACAATTTTAATGCCGTAGATTATGATGGGCACTTGGCACTGTGTCCTTCGTGGGCAGAGTTTGAAGTTATTGATAAACCAACATGAAATTAATAGAAATAAAATTATATACGGATTCTTGGGAGTTGCGTGAACACCTTATCAAAGGCATGACCCTTGAAGAACTCATTGAGTTTTCAGTATATATTGGGTATGGTCTTTCTTCTAGAAAACAAAAAAAGTACTGGAGGAAACTCCAAGAACAATGCAAAGTGGCATTGGAGTCATAAGGTAACAAAACTGGTTTATAATGAGTTTGAAAGAACACGAAGTACCGGGGAAAATAATCGAACAAACCGAGGCAATCGATCTCATCGCATCGGAACTTCGATGGATGCTTGAAGAAGCGAATAAAAAGAACATTCAGCCAGACACTCCAGAAGCTAACGAAATGATCCGAATGTTCTTTTCTCTGTACTCCGATTTTAAACGAGTTAGGGAGCATACGTATAACTTACAAAAAGCTATTCGTAAAGTCAAATTCACCGATAGGGCCTTAAAATTGGTTTACAATGCATCCACTGACCTTTTGGTAAAAAAACTTGGACAGGGTATTTTTGAACAGTTCATTAGTGTGGCTGAACATGGTTGTTTACCCGACGGCACAACCTATGAAGACTTGTAAAAACTCCTTGATTTTTTCTAAAACTTTAGTATAATCCATACCATTATGCAACCATTACCTGATTGGTTTTTAGTTTTGAGTTTGTTTCTGCCGAGAATCGCTTTGATTGCGGCCTATTTCACCGATGGCGCATTTCCCCACTTGTTCACCAAATGGTTGAGTGTGCCTATGGCAATCTTTATTCCCCGAATCCTTATTCTGATTGCCATTTACAACGGAATGGGATTTCATACTTGGTTCTGGATTCATTTGGTGGTCACACTTGTAATTTGGACGGCTTCCCTCCTTCACCAAAAGAAAAATAGGTGAAATCCAGTTGACATTTTGTAGGTAATCGGTATAATCATTACCATTATGGGAACACGAAATTTAATGTGTGTTGTCAAAGACGGCGAATACAAACTTGCCCGGTACTGTCAGTGGGATGGTTATCCCGAAGGGCAAGGAGCGGGAATCCTCGAATTTCTCACCAAGGATTTCAATCGGGAGCAATTTCTGGCTGGCCTTGCTAACGTTAAAGAAATCACCGAAACGCAACTCAAGCGACTATGGGTTGAATGCGGTGCCGACCCCGATCCCGACTCAAGGTGGGTTTCACTGAGTGTATCTAATAAGTTCTCCGAGACATATCCTGAATTGAGTCATGATTCAAACCAGTATATTATTCTTAAGGGTATTCAAAACGGTACGGTAAGATGGAAAAAATCTGATTTGAACTTTGCTGCCGACTCTCTTTTCTGCGAGTGGTGTTATGTCATTGATTTGGACAAGAACACGTTTGAAATATTCAAGGGCTTTAACCAGAAGCCACTCCCGGCTGGCGAGCGGTTTGCCAATCTCCCCATTAAGTCTGACCGCAAAGACCCATATTATCAAGTAAGGCTGGTCAAGAAGTATAGTTTGCGGCGACTCCCGTCTCTCAAAACATTTTTGAAAGACACGAAAAGCCGTGAATAAGTGCATTCTATTTGCTGGCGAAGCAAGCCAGAAGATGGGGAAAAGCATTCCCCTCCTTGATGAACGCATCATTGAGGGGCAAGTGGAACACAAAAAATTTCCAAGTGGCGAATGGTATTGCCAGTTGAAAAATAACATTCGAGGTGCCGATGTGTATCTTTTGAACGCAATTACGACGCCTGCCAATGACAGTCTCATGCAATTACTTGTTATGGCTGACGCCGCACGGCGGTCAAGTGCCGGAAGATTAACTGCTATTATTCCCTACATGGGCTACTCCCGGCAAGACCGTAAGGATAAAAGCCGTGTCCCTATTTCTGCAAAGCTTGTCATGGACCTGATTCAGGCTGCGGGATTTGACCGTGTGGTGACAATGGACCTCCACGCTCCTCAAATTGCGGGATTTACAAACCTGCCATTTGACCATTTGCAATTTCGCCCATCTTTGTTGACACAAATCCAACGTTCGGGTTTAAAAATTGATGTGGTGGTTGCTCCCGATATGGGCTCGGTAAAGCGTTCGGAAGAATACGCTCGTTTCTTGGAGACTGATATTGCTATTATATCAAAGAAAAGAAACAATGAAACTAGCGTGGAAATGCAATCTTTCATTGGAAATGTTCGGGGAAAAAATGTGCTGATTGTAGATGACCTAACTGAATCGGCGGGAACATTAGTTGAGGCCGGAAAGGCATGTAAAGCCAAAGGTGCAAAGAAAATTTTTACCGCTGTTACGCATGGTTGTTACACCGATGTTGGAATTAAACGACTCACCGAGGCATTTGCCGATGGAAGCATTACTCACATGTTTGAATCGAGTACCGTCGAAACTTGTCCTTATCCTGAAACTTTCAACGGTAAATTAACCCGTGTGGACGTTGCTCCGGTATTTGCCAAAGCAATTCATGCTATTCACAACGACGAAAGCGTAAGCTCATTATTCATATGAAAATGTTAAATAAACTCATTGCATATCTGCTTACAATCCATTGGAAACTTCTGCTAGCAAAATGGATGGTGAGACTTGGTAACTTTCATCATGCAACAGACCCCGGTACGTGGTTTGCGTTTTTTGTAGGGGGGTTCCTGTGGACAATGCTTTTCACCGTGGAAGTAACCGAGGGATTGATTTTCCTCCCTAATCCCGTGTTTTTCTTCGTTGTACATGGGTTATTTTGTGTAGTATTCCTCTATTTGCTTTGGGAGATTGTTAGGGGACTCAAATACCTGCATAAAAAAGCAAGAGAATACGTCTTAACTAGCAAAGCAAGGAGTTATTAAACCACTTGACTTCTGCCACCAAACTCGTATAATGGTGGTAGAATATGGAACGCATTCAATCACCCATCAAATGGGCGGGCGGTAAATCAAAGCTGATTGACCGTATCACGGCTCAATTTCCCGCTTCTATCGAGCGGTATATTGAACCTTTTATGGGTTCTGCCGCTATGGCTCTAAATATAGATTGTCCCGTCGTTTTGACCAATGATGCAAATTCAGACTTGGTCAACTTTTGGAAAGTCTTGCGAGACAATCCCGAAGAACTGATTCGGCAAATTGGATTTCTGTTTTCTGGATTGTATAACAATCCGAATGATTACTATCAGCTTCGCAAAGAGTTCAATTCCCGCCTCGCTTCTGATGTTCGACAAGCGGCTCTCTTTGTTTATCTCAACAAACACGGCTTCAACGGCTTGTGCCGATATAATCGCAAAGGTGAATTTAACGTTCCGTTTGGAAGGTATAGTGTGGTCAATTTTGATGCCAAGAAGCTTTGGGAAGTCTCTCGGAAAATCAAAAACTGGCTTGTATTTAATACTGACTATACTCGAATGATGCTGATGGCTGGCAAAGGAGACGTAGTTTATTGTGACCCTCCCTATGTAACCGACGTTCAAGTTAAGTTGGGCTTCACGGCTTATTCGAAGAATGAATTTGGTTTGCAGCAACAGGAAGAACTTGCCTTACAGGCTAAAAAAGCGGCTGAACGGGGAGCAACTGTGATTATTTCCAATCACGATACCCCTTATACCCGAGAACTTTATTCTCGATATGGCGGCGAATTGATTTTCTTCACCGTCCAACGGAATATCAGTAGCGATGGAAGCAAACGTCATAAAGCAGCGGAATTGTTGGTGGTGTTCCGTCCAAAAGAAACTACTTGACAAAGACTCCCAATCCTATATAATAAAACACGTATTCTGAGATGAAAACATTCAAACGTTTGTCCAAGAAAGGCAAAGAACGAGTAGCCAGCGAAGTCAAGCTGATGTTTGCGGCTCATAGAATTTGTCTTTGGACTCGTTGGTCAGAATACTCCCATCCACAAGCGGTGGACCCGACTGTATGGCGATGCGTGGCCAATGAAGGTTATTACGGAGAAGCATTCGGGATTATGCGTGCCTTGTGTGCTCTTGGCTATGGCTATTTTGGTCCTGATTCGGTCAATGCCGTGGAAGATGGCCGAAGTGATATGCCCGAACACAACCTGAAATGGTGGTTCAATAAATTGTTAGAGGAATTTCTTGATGAAGAAGGTTTCTTTGACAAAACTTGTTCATTTAATAAGTGCAAGGAATTGTTGGACAAGTATAGAAAACTTGTAAGAAAATGAAAGACAAAACCAAAGAAGAAATTAATGAAATAATTGAGGACATTGTCAAGTTGAAAACCAATAACCCAATTTCGTACTGGTTTACTCTAGGTGGCCTTGGTGGAATAGCAACCGTAATCACCATTTCTTTGCTCAAGTTTACCGGACTTATTTTACTCGTTATTGGTGCGTTTATTTTCATTCTAAACAACATCCTGATGGCATGGAAGGCTATGAAGGATGCCGAAAAAACAGCTAATCAGACTGAGGAACAGAAGGCCGAAAAACAGAAAACCAAACGGGGAAACTTAGTTTACGACCTAACGTTCTAATGGATTTCGGTTCTTTCTTTATATTTATGAAATATGAAGAAGACCACCTTAAAATCTCTTGTTGAGTTCATTGTCCGTCGAACTTTTGCTGAAATGGATGCTCCCACGAAAGCCGAAGTCGAGGTCGAAGGTGAAAACTATGTACTAGTCACCAATGCCGAAACCGATGACGGACGTTTGGTTTCTGGCCGCTTCCGCATTAAAGGTTCAGTTGAAAAAAGCGGCATTGGTTCATATGAGTTTTGGGGGCATCGAGGATACGACCGAGGAACAAACCAATGGGTTCTTCAAGATTATACCCTAATCCAAGCATGGGATGAAAATAATAATCAAATCAATCTCAAAGATCCCGCAAACAAACCTGTAATAGATGCTCTCACCTCCGAACTGGAAAGCCATCAGGATTATATCGAACAATCCATAAACGATAACCTCTAACATGGCCAAGGTTTGGATTAAAATAATCTAAATAGTCTTCTGTCAGTGACACCGGGGATTCCCCGGTATTTTTTTCAGTACTCTCCCGAATTGATATTTTCCTATCAATCCGTATAATGGGGGATAATGAAAAAAGAACCGAAAGGTACATTGATAAAACAGCCTAAACGAAAAACGCTCAAAAAAGCCTCCGTTAGCCTGTTTGATGCGTCCTCTTTTGACACCTTGCCATCCTTTATCAGACAAGGTACCTTTATGACAGGCAAAGCTCTCTCTTAATCCCCATAACACTGAATAACGTTATCTCAGCACCTACACCCCGTCGAGCAATCGGCGGGGTTTTTCTTTTATCTGCTTGACAATATTGAATGAATACGTATAATGTATCACAATGAAGTTAATGGAGTAAACAGTTATGTCTTTTCCTGCTGAAATTGTGATAAAACGGAATGCCACGGGCTTTGTGGCTGGCTTTGCCAGTAAGACAAAAGGCAAAAAAGTCAGGTCGTTTGGCCGGTGGTACGGAAGCCAAATGAATTATAAGCCATTTCAGAGGGCATGGACCGAAGCCCAAAGTATGGCCGAAAAGCTGAATATGGACAACAAGGCAGAATAAAACAACAAACCAGAACTTCAAATTTAATATGCCAAAACAACTACGAATCAAGGACGTGGACAAGTCACGTTGTTTGACCGTTTGTGAATTGAACGGTTTTCTCCAGACATTTGGAGACCAAGATGCAACCCAAAATATGACTCCCGTCATTCTCAAATGCGGAGGCAAAAACTATCGCCTTGCCAGTGTTCGGGATGAACGAGGAATACCTATTCTGATTGGCAAGCGAACCAATAGCCGAGCGGGATGACAAAAAACAATTCAAAGAAGCTTGGTCCTCCTGCAACGTTAAGGCTGTTAAGTGGTATTGGAGACCTTTGGCGTGTTGTTATGCAATAATTGCCGTGGCTCTTTGTTTCTTTGGATTTCATGACGTTGAAATTTTTTTACGCCGGACGCAAATGCATCTGGTGCGGTAAACCCTTCCACAACCAATGAAAACAATTACTAGATTCATTCTGTTTGCAACTTTGACGGTGTTCTGCATCGCAGCATATACACAAACAAACTATGCCACGCTTCAATGGACAGTATGGGGAAAGCAAATCTACCTCGTCGATGTCAAGACCAATTTGACCGATAAATGGTACCCTTATGCTCTGGTTGCCATGTGGGGCAATCTTTTGGGAACACAAAACGGCACTAATATCTATTCGCCAATTACAACGAATATGCATCAGCCAGTGTCTATTGAAATTCCAGTTTCACTGGAGCGTGGATTTTTTCGAGTTTATACTCAACCTGAAAATACAAACGGGGTTGTATGGCCAACTACTAATAGTCGCCCGGTACCATTCAAGCTCATCCCCCCGAAACCAACTCCTGTTACAAATCAGAACATAACCTTTCAAGAATCCCAAAAGAAAATAGCTATGCTCTTGACAAGTCAAAGGAAATAGATATAATGATGGCATGTAATGAGAATTTTGCGGTCAAGTGATGCCTCCCCACGGGGAAGGATACGGAAATATGGCATTGAGAGAATGCAAATTGTCGGGAAGATGCGTGATACAACCGGACACTTGACTGGACGCAAGCCCCCGACAATCCGATTTCAGAACTGTTCTTTGAGAATTTGTAGTACCCGTATCGAAAACACTCGTCAGGAGCCGTAAGGTGACCGGAGCATATTATCATGGCGGTAAACCGCTTACGAAATGTTTCCCAAGTTTAGATGTTAGTAGGGAAACGTCGGTACTACATTCTTATTTTTCGGGTTGAATTCGCTCGAAACGGCTCCGGACCTAAGTCGTAACGCTGGTGAAAGTCCAGCATGGTCCCAATTTAGCTGCGGTAGCTCAATTTGAGTCTATGGTGTAGCGGATAGCATAGGGCTGGAAAGTGGTACCGTCCAAGCCTAATGGGGTTGGTTCGAATCCAACTAGACTCAAATTAAATTCTCCTAAGTATGAAAAAACAAAAAACTAAAAGTAAACCCTCTCAATTCTTCGTAAAAATCGAACGAAGTGAATACAAACATATCACCCGTCACGCCAAAGCAGGAGAACAATGGGATGGGGATGATACCCATTCCGACCACGAAATTCACGGTTTTCGGGTTGTCAGTGAAGGAGAAGAATGGGATTTTGTCTTGCCTTATGACCCTACTGGAAAAACCATGTACCTCGTCTGTGCCTTTTACGACACCGGCGACTCCTTCCATCGAGAAGAAAATCGACTGTGCCTCGTATCCCTTCAAGAACACGTTCAAGACGCTCAAGCTATCCTGAAAGCCTGTGAGGCCGATTACAAAGCATACGAAGAAAATGACGATGGCCGTAATCCTCTCCCCGTAAAGCTACCGATTGCAGACAAGACTGAGGAGGTCTATACCGGAGATTGGAAGGGGTACTTTGAACGATTGCGGGAACTCCGAATCGAAATTCTAGGCACCACAGGAATGTCAGTGAAATTTTACTAGCCAAATCCCGTCTTATCAAAAATTTCATGTGATATGTCAAAAGAAACATTAGAACAAGAAGCCCGAAGATTGCGAGATGCCATTTATGGCAAACAAACGGAAACTAATTGGGTAAATTGTAAAGATAATTGGGTCAAAGATATCGACTGGCTCAGACGGACAGTTAAAGAACAAGAAGAGAAAGCTAAGGTATCTAGTAATCCTCTTAAATAGATAATATACTCATCACATCCCATTAATTTGTAAATTGACTGTGGTACTCTATGGTCAAATCCATAAGAATAGCACAAGTCAAACCTATTTATATCAGTGAAAAAAGCACAACTCAAATCACTGATAACCGAAATCGTCCGGCTTGTATTAATGGAAACAATTCAGCCGAAATTTTGGTGGCTGGACCCCGAAGGAAAATTTCACAAAGTTCCGGCTTATGGACACTGGGATTGGGCTTTCACTTACTTAACCAAAGTAATAGGAATTCCAGAAGAAAAAGCCAAAAAAGATGCTTACGGTATCATGGCAAAATATCACCGGTTCTACCGAGTCGTCCTCACTGAATACGGAGGAAAAACAATCCTCGAATACGAAAGCCCAAAAGATTACCCACCCTCACCACGACAACTAAAAGCCATCAAAGATATGGCAATAGAACTAAGTGCCGACGAAATAAATGCAATTCGCTTCTAACGTCTCTGGCTTGTCACTCATATTTTTTCTTTCACTCTACAATCTCCGGAAGCACGTCATCCACCTGACTCAAAATCACAAACTCGTTTTTCACAGCTTCCCACGAATCTCTAATCTCAGGCGGAGGTGTCTGACCACCCATTAAATTATACTTCAAATCCCACTCCTGCCATGCCTTCACCGACTCATAATACCCACGGCTCGCTAAAAGAATATTCATCTGCGGATCCGGCCCATCCGGCTTCACTTCCACATGATCAACAATAAACGTAACCCCAATAAATAAATTCTTGATTTTCTTTCCCTTATACTTTTTCTCCAATGCCTCCCGTATCAAATCACCTAAACAAGCCTTCGGCGAATGCGTCTCTAAATAATTCCATAAATCATCCATCAACCCTTCCGCCCTCTCCACAAGACCTATCGCCTCACCCGAAGCAGGTAAAGCCTCAATCTCCCTCACCAAATCATAACACCGACCAACCAAAGGATACTTCCCCAAATCAATCGGCCTCTTCACCATACTCGTCTCCATACCAGAATTACCAATCGTATCTCTAAAATCATCCCACTCACTCATAAATTATAAAAATCCCGAAGGATTTGTCTCTCCTCTTCCGTAAGATTCTCGGGAATCAAAATCTTCTCGGCTTTCAAATTCGTCTGATGAACCCGCTCATCCGAAACCATCGTTATAACCGGATTCAAAAGCGGTTGCTTTTTTCTTTTTTCCTCAGCATACGCCGCTAACTCCGCATCCCTCTCCCGCCTCTCCCTTTCCCTTAACTCCTTCACAAGCTCCCGTACCTCACCCATATCCCTCTCCTGAATCCGTAACCGCTCCTCTCCATCACCCCCAGAAACTATATTCGTCTCCCCACCACCCGGCTTCACCCTCATCGCAATCACAAATAATAAAATACAAATCAAACTCAATAATCCTATCAGTAATACATTCATACGTATCCCCCCCACTACCTCATAACTCTATCTCATCCTCCGGAGTTATCTTCTTCCATATATCACCATTCAAAGGCGGTAATACCTCACGACCAAAATGCTTCTTTAACTTCTCCCGTAATACCCTATACCTCTCATCCAATACCTCTAGCTCCTTAGCCGACTGATTTAACCTCCCCATCACCTCCTCACACTCCATCAAATGCCTCTCCTTTTCATCCCACGATAACCCCTCAAATACCTCCTCAGAATACTTCCTCACTAACTTGTTCGCTTGCCCCTCCTGCCATAAAACTGTCTGCCTCAATGTCTCACTCCGCTCCAATATCTCAAGAGCTTCCTCATATAACGGCTTCGGTAATTTCTTGCTCATCTGTTCCTTCCTCTCTCTTTACCCATACCTATAACATATCCTTAAATATATGTAAACTTATTTTAACAAAACCTACCTTATTTTATTTTCCACACCTCATCCCTTTCACCAATTTTCTTTATACTTATTCCCCCATTGAATATAAATATAAACAGCATTACAGCAATCAATGAATACGTATTACACAAAAGAAATGATGACATCCGAGCGGCGGCTCTTATTTTTTTATTTGCTCTACTATACTTATCCCTTACCTATACCTTATACCATAAATAAATAAATATAAAAATAACAATGGATTTACCCATGACCACCCATAACCCATCCCGTAAAGACCTCCAAGCCTTCCACGCTTGGACTAAAACCCTCCCATACCACCAAGTCTCCTTCCTCTACCAAACCTATATGAAAGAAGAAGAACGTCACCAGAAAACTATCGAACTCTTCCAACGGTGGCTAAAAGAAAAAAACCAAATTCACCTAACCTCCCCATCAGGAAGTACCACCCCCACCCCCTCCACCCCTCACCCCCAACTCTAACCCATAACTACCCCAACCTACACCTCCACCCCTCCCCACTATAATAAAAACCTCTCTACCCCATACCACCACCACTCCATAACCTATACCCCCACACGTTTTTATAATCTATTCCAACCAATATATAAACTCACCCTTTTTTATATTTTCATCCCCCACTATACCCCACTCTGACCCACTCTAAGCCACTTAGTTTATCTGCCCCCGTTTTATAAAATAAAAATAATCCACTGGGGATTTTTTTATAAAATAAAGGAATAAGTATAGGTGTGTAAGAGGTATGCTGGCATTTTTTATTTTTATTGTATGTCCTGTGGTGGTAGCGTTTATTATTCTTATTCTTTATAAAAAAGAAATAAACGATATAGGTGGGGATGGGGATGATGATGATGATGATGATTATCCGTGGTGGGGGTGACTATTTTTTATAAAAGAAAAATGTTTCACCAGATTTTTTATACTTATTCGGTGTTTATTAGAATTATTTTAGACTTATTCTAAAAGTAAGTTTTTTTAATAGTGGATTAAGTCTAAGGTTAGAATTAAAAAGAAAAGCCGCCGCCGATAGCATATTATGCGTAAAAAAGCAAGTATTTTTTTATATATTAGTTTTTTTAATTCTAAGGTTAGAGTTATAATATATCGTTAAAGTAATTTGTACAGGGTTTGGTCCCCTATCCTCGGATTATCTCCGGTCTTGGCTTTTCGTGTCGCCGCCACGTATATTTTTTATTATGGTAGTAGTATAGCATAATTCTATAAAAAGTCAATAGTGAAGGTGGTGTGTGGGGTGGAAAATTTTGTTATTGACGTTTTGTGGTAGGTGGGTATAATGGGTTGGCATGAGACGAAGAATGTTTTTATTTAGAGTAGTGATGTTGGTGGTGGTGGGGTTAATGGGGTTGGGGGTATTTGATGGGTATGGGGTTCAGGGTGATGTAGGTAAGGAGCCACGGATAGTGGGGTATGAATATAGCCGTGGGGATTTTACGATTTACGTAGAGTCTGGGGTTCCTTGGGTCGTTTGGTGGACGCCGGATTTGGGATTACCTTGGGTTAAGGTGAGCAGGGTTCAGGGTAGTGGTATTAGGTCGTGGACTGATTATGGTGTGGGGTTAAGCAATCCGTTAGGTTTTTACATGGTATTGCCTAGGGGGAAGGAGCCATTACCGGGTAATAGGAATGGGTGGTATTACAACGAAAGAAATCCACACTGGCCGGTAGCGACTCCTTAACTCTTTGGAGGATGGGGAAGAGCCGCTCTCGAAAGAGGGCGGCTTTTTTTGTTGACTTTTTTTTTAACAGGAGTATTTTTTGTTTTATGAAATACTATTGTCCTTTGTGCAAGTCGGAGTTGGTTCAGATGTTTGGGGAGTCGGTGCATCCGAACGATCCCAAGTATGGGGTGACGTTATATTGTCCTTCGTGGAAGTGTCCGGCTCAGGAGGTATCGGGGCATGGGAGTAATGTTAAGGATGCTTGGGGGGTGATTGAAGCTAAGTTTATGGGAAAGAGGTAGGTTATGGAGCATATTTAACGGAACATTAAGCCGATTGCTTTGATTATTTGTTGTACGGCGATTGGGGGTTTCTTTTCGGCTCCATTTTATTGGCTCAAGGGATTTCTTTTTGGAGTAGCCGTGGTTGCTTTTGCGACAGTTTTACCAAAAAGCAGTTGACTTTTTTTAACAAACCAATAAACTAGGATACGTTATGGGTTGGATATACACGACAAGACAATCTGGTGAGAGTGTGCGAGCCTTTTTTGAGAGGGCTTTTAATTATCGGTTGGAGGATGGGAAGAGTGGGACTATAATTGCTTCTTCGGTGCAATTTCGGGTTGCGTATTTTGCTTATAGGATTTGCACGCCGGGGCAATCTGACAAGGTGACGGCGATAGTTTGTTTATTGGATTATCGTCCCAAGGATTTTCCGTACAATTTCGGGTATAAGGACATGGGGGAGGAGATGGGGCCGTGTGAGTCTCGGTGTCCTGAGAGGATTTTGAAGTTGTTGACGCCGACGGATAGCGAGTTCGCCAAGGCATGGCGGCAGCGGTGTTGGGATTACATTAACAAGCGAAAGGGGGCTATTCGGGTTAGGAAGTATCAATGGGTGAAGTTTTCTAAGCCTATTCGATTTACTTCTGGCACTGTAAATGTTCCTTTACAGTTTGTTGGGCACAGTATTTTTCAAGACAGTGCTGGTTTTCGTTACCGGCTAAATCGTAATTGGAGAATCACAGAACAATTTAAAATTGTTAAAAATCCCGCTTGATTTTTTCTAAAACAAAAGTAGAATTTGGAATATGCCAAAATACAAAATTCCAGTTAGTTGGGTGATGACAGACGAAATAGATGTTGAAGCGAATAGCCTTGAAGAGGCAATTCAAAAGGTGGAGGAGAGTAATGAACTTCCCGATGGGGAGTATTTAGACAGTTCTTTTGAAGTGAATCGGGAGCTTATTTCTTCTTGTCCTGAGATTTTCGGGGAGCAGAAAAAAGGCAAGACCGATACTCAACTTTCTGAGTCTGATGACGGAGCTTCTGGTCAAGATCGGGAGAACTATACAGACACTCAGAACCGAGAAAATTACAATTAATCTCTTGACTTTTTTTAACAAACCGGTAAACTAGAAAACAATATGGGTGCTGACTTATATATAACGAGCATAACGGATCCCGCTACTGAGCGGAACAGGCCAAAGTTTCACAAAGCTGTGGCTAAACGAGAACGGTTGATAGCCGATAAGAAACGGTATGAACAAGTAATTGCTACTTGGGAGAAAAACGGTGCTTATGTATTTCCCTCTTCTTCAAAGAGAGTTGAGAAACTCAAGGCTCGTTTGGAGGCTCTTAAGTCTCGGATTGAAGCGGCTCAAAGGGAAGTTACGAAGTATTACAATCGCATGTATCCTTCTTCGGGATACTTTCGTGACTCCTATAATGGGAGTTCGGTTTTGTGGCGGCTTGGCATGTCGTGGTGGCAGGATGTTCCTGACGGTGTGCTGACTGCCAGTCAGCTCGAAGAACTTGTTCGTAAAGTTCAGGTTGCCAAGCTCAAGCCTATTACGGCGGCAGAACTTGAAGAGGGGGGTTGCAAAGTGGATGACAAAGAAAATTCTCCTGAGATCTGGAATAAGTACTTCCGCAACAAGAAGCGGCGGTTGGTTCGGTTTCTCAAGCGTGCTGCTGCTCATGCGGCTCTTGGGCACGAAGTTTATTTCAGCCTGTGAGTGAATTTCGGTTGCCGGAAGTTTTATATTGACTTCCGGCAACTTTTCTGTATAATGAAGTGGTAAGTTAGAAAAACAGTCAACAAAAAGAAATCAAAATGACTCCTTTACCTGTAAAGCCGGTTGTGGTTATTGAAATTGAAAATGGGGCTGTGGTGAATGTTGCCAGCAACATCGCCCGTGTGGATGACCCGAATGACCCGTTGACGGTCAAGGTGGTTACGACCCATGATGCCTACGTTAAAGAGGCACTAGGCAAGCCGTTTGACTCGGCTCGTAGTTAAGTTTCAATTGCATTCATGCCCCCGAATAAAACTCGGGGGCTTTTTTGTTTTACGGCCCGAGAACTTATAATTCTAAGCTTAGATTTATAATCCCACCTCCCGGCTCCCAAGACAGCACAATCTATACCACAAATAAACAAAATAGGATTTTCCGGCTAAAAAAAAAGAAAGCTGAAAAAGAGAAAAAAGAGCTTGCTTTTTTTCCGAAAAGTTATATGATGGAGTCACGGTGAGAGAACAAGCACCGTAGAAAGAGAAAAACACTATGGCAGATCGCATATATCAATTTGATAAGCAACAAGGCCGTCAAATGGCTTGGCATCAAAAGACTGAGATCGTTCCTGATTTGAGTCTTGACAATAACTGGCTCACTACATGGGATTTGGTTCCTGTTCCAATGGAGAAGAGGGGGAAGCGTTCCAAGTGGACTATTTTGGAATGTTCCGATCTCGGTGAACAGCTTGAAATTGGCCAGCCTTACAATCCGGAAACTTTCCAGCCAGTAAGCAACAAAGATTTCATCGAAATGGTCCGTCAATCCATCGCTGGCACACCCCATATTGTTGCTTCGGTGGGTTCTCTTCGCAATCGTGGTCGTGTTTTTCTATCTATTGAACTGTGTGGGATGGAAAAGTTCAAGGCGGCTGGCCGGGAGTTCGAGGCTTTTCTGAACTTCGGCAACGGTCACGACAAATCATCGGTGCTTTGGGTGAACACTTCCAATGTCTGCACGGTTTGCGACAATACTTTTACCATTAACTTGGTGAGTGTGGAAAACAAAATCATCAGCCCGAATCTTCCCGATGATGATAACCTTAATCTTCGCCAGCGGCACACCAAAAATGTCAAACTCCGTTTGCCTGAGTTGTCCAAGCTGGTGGATAAAGCGGTTGGTGTCCAAGCTGAGTTTAAGTTGGAACTGGACAAGCTAGCTGAAATCTCCCTGACTACGGATACGGCTCAAAATCTGTTCGCTGGTTTTATTGGGCGGAACATTCCCAAGGCCAATCGGGTCAAAGGTCTATCAACTCGCTCCCGCAACACAGTCAATCGTCTTAGCGAATTGTTTGTTCGGGGCGCAGGAAATCGGGGTGAGACGCTGGCGGATGCGTTCTCGGCTGTGACGGATTATTACTCCCATGAATCATCGGGTGGTAATAACGTTATGCGGCAAGTGATGTCCTCTGAATACGGTGCCGGTAATGCGGCCAAACAGGACTTCTGGCGCATTGTCCGCAATCCGGAGGATAGGCTGGCTACGGTGGAAGTTGGAACTGAATTACTGGCCAACTCTTAATCTTCTGAATGCCATCGGGGGAAGCAAAAAACTTCCCCCCTTTTTTATTGACAAGCGGCTCGAAATGTATTATACTAGGGCCTTCGAGAATAAAAATAAGGAACCGTTTGTCCTTATTTGGTTGATTGCTAGTTGTTATGTTCACAGTGAACCCCTCCCCTTACCGGGAGGGGTTTATTGCGTACGGAAGAAATAATTCTAAGCTTAGATTTAATCTCTCTTAACCCCCCTCCCCCCGGTACCCCCCTTGAAAACTTGCTAAATCCGGTTGACCTTTTTTTATTAATCCCGTATAATGTTTGAAAATGAGTGCGAATGATAAAGTCCTTCGGAAGATGAACGTGGGACATAGGAATAAGTGGTGGGAAATTGATTCCCTAGGAAATTGTGGTTCGGTGTTTTTTCCAAAAGTTGTTGTAGTTTATGAGCCTCGGAGTGAAGAACCCCGTATCAAGATACCCAATCCTTTTAGATTGAAGGGGGTAAAGAAAGCTATTACTCTTATTGAAAAAGAAAGAGCAAGGCTAGGCTTGACAACTTCTGAATAATTCGTATAATTTACGTATATGAAAAAAATGACTGCCGAAAAGGCTTGGAACTTAATCAAGCAAATCAACTGGGGTAAGGAAGCTGATTATGTCCAGAAGGCCAAGGTGTGGTGGAAACAGCTTGGCAAAGAGACGATGGAAGAGCTTTCGGATTTCGTTAGGACTCGGGTGAGTGACCTTGCTCTTGCTGTAGCGAAGTATGAAAATGAGAATGGGATTAGGCTCATGGTTGGTTCAGACGATGGATTTTCTGACCTTCGGTATCATGTTGTGGGGCTTGGACAAAATGAGTTTGATTTGGCGATGGCTAATCCGAAGCGTCTCGAAGAGCGGTATTTGAAAGGCGACTATAAAGAGAGTTTCGCCTACGTATTTCTTGAGCCAATCCCGGCCCGCACGGCGACTCAGAGGGAAAGAACCATTATGTTGTTGGTTACCAACTTGGTAGAAGTTGAGAAACAAATCTGGGATTTGGAGCGTCAACTGGAGACGCTTCGTGGTTCCTTTCAAGATGTTAACCGTCTATTGAATCAAATAATCGAAGATTCAAAATAAACCGCTTGACATCTTTAAAAAATTCGGTATAATACCGGAAACTGACAAACAAAACACACACATAAAATATATGAGTAAAGAACTGTTCGTTAAAACTGGCAAGCGGGGTCGTCCTGCAATCATTCTGAATTTTCCTCGGGGAAAGTTCACGGTGAATGATCTTGTGGAACTTAACCCGCATGTCAAGTGCCGTCTGTCCATCTACAATCACGCCAAGAAGCTGGTTAAGAAGGGTATTCTCCGGTACACCGGAGAGACCGTGAAGACTGGCGGTGTGGGAAAGCCTCTGAACGTCTTTCAGACGATGGCCAGTTATCGGGCGTCCCGCACGCTCAAGGCCCGTAACAAGGCGACCAAGCTCGCCAAGGTGACGGTGAACCTTGCTCCGGAGACTGCTCCGGAAACGCTAGCAGCTTCCGTTTCCTGAACGGGTGGAATGCGAAAAAAAGAGGGAGACAACATGCTCACTCTTTTTTTTTTAACGATACCTTCAAAAAGTAAAATAATCTATTGACATTGGCCCGAAAAACGATATACTCTTTGCCATGATGAAACTTTACTTTGGATTTGGCAACGCTAAACTTGCCGGAAGCATTGCAACATTTGCCCTCCCGGCTGGCCATGCTTGCCCGTTTGCAAAGGATTGTTTTAGCAAATCAGACCGGTACACAGGAAGGATTACTGACGGCCCTGAGTGTCGTTTTCGCTGTTATTCTGCCACAAACGAGGCTCGGGCTACCACAGTTCGTAACGCTCGGTGGAAAAATTTTGAAATGTTGCAAGCGGCAAAGACTGTTCAAGGCATGGCCGATCTGATTCAAAAGAGTTTGCCTTTTGGTATTCAATATGTTCGGTTGCACGTTGCGGGGGATTTTTTTAATGAAACCTATTTCAAGGCGTGGCTGAACGTTGCTTTGAACAATCCGGCAGTGATATTTTACGCTTACACGAAGAGCCTGAGTTATTGGGTGAAGCATCGGAAGGCGATTCCGGCCAATTTTCGGCTTGTGGCAAGCAAGGGTGGGAAACAGGATGCTTTGATCGAAAAGTATAAATTGGTTTATGCGGAAGTAGTTTTCAGTACAGAGGAAGCACGGCGCAAGGGTCTTGAAATCGATCATGATGATTCTCACGCAATCAAAGCAGACAAGCCATTTGCTCTGCTGCTTCACGGCACGCAAATCAAGGGTACGCCAGCGGCGGAAGCGTGGAAAGTGATTATGCGAACCATTGGCGGCTACAACCGCAGTAAAAATCCAAATCGGGTAGCCGAGCCTTCAAAGCCAGTTCAGATTTTGGTGGCTTGACAAAATAAATTTGTTTGGTATAATAGAACCATGAAAACATTACTTCACTTTACTGAAAGCATTGATCCGAAAGAGATTCTCCCACAGTCGTTTTTGGCTACGTTATCTCCTCGGGTAAAGTGGGAAATGGTAGCCGGAACTAAATACCAGATTCTTGAAAACCGCTACCATGTCTCATGTTATCGTGGGGGGCAATGGAAAACGCTTCAATCGGCGTTGACAAGCCGGGAATTTATTTGGTGTTACCGGGAAGCAATAGCTGTTGGGCAGGGTTCAAAAGCAAAAAGCAAGCTGAGAATTGCTTACTTGTCCTCCCCGGTTGGAGACTTTTGATTCGGAAATGAAAGCTATACTTGGCAGTGGTGGAAAGTGCCGGGGATACATTCGGGAAGCTGGCAATCGTAAAGAGTTGCTAGCTCCCGGAGGCCGTTTGCTAGGCTACTTCGATGGTACAGCAACGTTTTATCCCGGAGGCCGCTTCTATTCTTATGGGGATTGTCTCATGGAGTTGCTTGAAGACTAATCACAATGAAAGATACTTTGCGAGTTCTGATTAGTTGGGTGTGCAATCTCAGGTGCGCTTACTGCTGTAATAAAAATCCCCGCTTTCGTGAGAATATCCTTCCTGTGGATTTTGAAAATGTCCAATGGGAGGGCTATAACAACTTCTGCATTACCGGAGGCGAGCCACTTCTGAGAATGGACCTTGTTGAAAAGGTCTGTCGGCGGTTGCCAAAAGGAAAAACCGTTATCCTTTATACAAACGGTCTTCTCTTAACCCCACTCAACGCAAAGCATATTGAATCTCTTGGGGTTCAATACGTCAATGTAGGATTACATATACCTACATCCTTTAAGCAGCTTATTCCTTCGGTATTGGAAGCTACACGAGAAACCAAGCTAGGGGTTCGTTTTCACGCTCAGGACATTTATAAAGATTGGCTCACTTCGGAGTTTCCCGGTGTCTCTTTTCGATTTTGGAAAATGAATAACTGTGATAGGGAGAATGAAGATCGCATTGTTTTGAAAGAAACCCCTTGACTTTTTTCTGAAAAGAGATATACTCTTTTACATGATTGCGGGATGCCTCGAAAGAGACCCGTGACCTCCCTTGAAAAAGGATAACACGGTCACACACCGCAATCGCTCTTTGATAGTGACAGTAACAGTATAGTTATCGCCCAAGGTACACTCCCCGAAAGGTCGAAGCTCTGCCGAAGGAAGCGTCACTAGAGCTTACTGTCCTAAGTCCGTCACGACAAACGGACTAAATAGGCTCGGTGGCCAATGGCGATCCTCGAAAACGAAGAGGATTACCAGACAGCCGCCGAGTCTTACTTTTTTCACCACAACCGCTAAATTTTCTTTTCACCAGAGATAACTCTAAGGTTAGAATTAATGTCAAACTGCCCGTGAATTAGACACTGAGCAGATGAACAAGGTGAGAAACGGAAAATCAATTATCCTGTTCGGCTGACAATTTAATTTCCTCATCAATTACGTCAAAGGAAGGGGTAGAGCTTCCCGAGCCATTTCCAATGCTGCCACCTCGGATACAGCATTAACATGAATGTTTGCAGTATAAGTAACTGTGTAAGTTTTTTCGGTTAGCGTGTTCAGTTAAAGGTTATTCGACGGAAAATGCCTATGATTTAGGAAGAAACTCGGCATTCTTCAAGAGAACAGTTCTGAAATTCACGCTTTGCGTTTGCTGATTGACGTACATTCCGATAAAGTATGGATTGCCTTGATTGTCCCCATATCCGATACACGTAAGGTCCGATTGCATACTAACAAGGCGTTCTTTGAAAGTACGCCCGTAGAACTCCTGTTCAAAGTTTGCGATGTGTAACATAGTATGGGTATTATACTGTATCGAATGAATTTGTCAACCCCTTAAACGATGATTACGAAGTAACTGACAGCCGATAAGGTAGAGAACTAATCCGTATTTTCACGCCCCGGCTACTTGCCGGGGCTTTTTGTTTCTTCCATCGAATTGCGATCTCCTTGAACGGCTACATCATGAACGAAAGAATCGTAATGGGGATTGTTAATATGTCCAGTCCGCTCCATTTCTAGCACTTCATTTCGTCTCCATTGCGGATACTTCATGAGTACCTGAAGTCGAGCACGGAGATATGGATTTTGTTCATCCGCCGCCTTGACTGTGTTCGATGCGTTATATTTGGCTCTCAAAGCGGCAGTGTCTCGGCGAAGTTTTTCATCCTTCTCGAATTTAGCCACTCGGTTTTCAAAAGTCTCAAACAGCTTCTGCTTCATACTGCTTGCGATATTTCGGATGCCGACGATACCCCCCTCCTTTACAAGGGCGTTCAATGTGATTGGGTGGTAAAGCAGCCTTCCGGAGACTTTTCCACACCTCGATTTGATTCGCCGGTTTCATAACGATAAATATACGTAATTCTGGGTGAAAGTCAACTGGATACGTTACGGAATAGTTGAGTCTCAGGACCACGGGCCGCTCGTCGTTCAGTCCGAGTTCTCTTAACTGTTCCAACGGTTTCTAGTTCCTTCACAAATTGAGCGGCGATAACATATTCCACTTTGTTTTGTTCTGCCAGTTCTTTTATTGAGAATTCGCCAGTGGGAAGCTTGAGCGGAGGACGTTCAATCTTGGGACGGCCTCGGCGACTGGGAGTAAGGGGCTTGCTTTCCTGTTCATTTTCGTTGGGAGTTTCACCATAGGGCATTAGGCCCTTCTCAAGCCGTTCAAAAATAGCTTCGGCTTGTTCCAAGTTCCGAGTGAACCAAGCCGTTCGGCCAAACTGGTCTGCGGTGGGATACTTCTCTTCATCATCCTCCGTTACCTTGTCAAAAATCTGAGTTCCTTTCGGAGTGATACGGATTTTAAAAACTTCATAGCCCGTGGTTTTGCCGGTCTTGAAGGACGTAACACGGTAAATGGCATTCTTGGCTGAACGTTTGACTTGAAACATCAGCCGGGGATCGGCTCCCCATCCGTCACCAGACCATTTCTTCTCGCTCGGCAGTTCTATCATACTACCATTATAACCAATTACGACTAAAAGTCAATATCTTATATTGTCACCGTTTTCTTTTCCTCGGTGAGCCGTTCAAACGAATCAACAGGCACGCCAACGGCTAGGTCGCCATTATCCAGTTTCAAGGTAGCGTAGTTTCCGGTTAGAAAAATCTCTTCTACACGTAGCTCCTTCCAACGGTTGAAGCACTTGTCGTACACTTCGCCATGACGTGTTTCTACGTCCACCGTTACGTTTTTCAAGAATCGAATCTTCATAATCTGAGAATAACTATAACCTTCAACTTAATAAAAGTCAAGCCCGAACCAAGAAACAAAAAGCCCCTGATTTCTCGGGGGCTCGCAAACCTTGCCAAGGTGAGATTTATAGACCTAACTTCGGGCGGTCGTTTGGGGCAACGTCCACAACAAACAAAGCAGGAATAAAAAAACGTTTCATACAGTCATTTTGTGACTATCCCACTATTTGTCAAGCGGGATAATCATTTTGTGACTATCCCGCCATTTGTCAAGCGGAGAATCGGGATCGGAAATCAGTTGGCGATGTTAGTATGTTCGCCGTACAATCCGTTCTTTTCATCCCGGCGTTGTTACTCAGCTTCATCATCACTGGGTACTTCATCTTCCTTGTACCAGTCAATAGAATCTTCGCAGGTCATTACGGGCTGTTCAACGCATTCAAGCCCCGGCTGAGTTTTCCAGAAATCCCGAATGTTCTCGCACTGCCAGATACAGTTTTGGTACCGCTCGGATGCCACTTCATAAGTGATTTCCGTACCATCCCGATTGATGTTTCCAATTCCATAATCTCCATTAAGAGACTCTTCCCCTTCTCGTTCGGGAAGTTTCTTTTCATGGGCCAGTTTAACCCAGTTGCGAAAAGCCAGTTCTGCACTGGCAGCATGTTCTTCTGTATCAAAGCTAACGTATGAATTTGTAAATGCAGGTGTTCCCATAACGGTAATGATTTTACTGGTTTGTTGAAAAAAGTCAAGCCCTTTTATTCAGGGCACCGGCAATAAATTTAGCCATTTCTTTTGCGTCCATTACACCGGGAACGCAATAAGTTTCGGCGGCAGTGTACCAAATATCGTTCTGATGCCGGGTCTTAACGGCAAACGTCCTGTTGTCCTGCTGAACCACAACCCACTTGGTTTTGGTTTTGGTTTTGGGAGCCTTGTACGTGCATTTTTCATTTGCCACGTAGGCATCATCTTCATCACAACCACAGGTGACACAGCGAGGAACGCCCCCGCAATCGGCGAATAAATGTTGTCCTGATTTTCTCATACTCTTATTATATGGATCGGAGTTGAAATGTCAACAGATTAGTTTTTAACAATCGTACAATCTTCGGGATTGAGTTCCGAAACTTCATCCTCGCCTACGGTGAAACACTCTTCGTCTTGGTCCGTGACAACGTATTTACCGTCAACAATGTCAACGATGCGAGCCGTGAACTCTTGACCATCCATAAGGCCAGTCTTGGGTTCAACTAGTACTTGTGTTCCAATTTTTAGTTTCATACGGTGTATTCGGGCGCAGATTCCCAATCGAAATGATTGAGAAGTTTTTTTCCCGAGGGGTCATCCTCGCAGATTGTTACAAAAGGACCGCTATACCCCTTTTCTTGGGCTTTCTGATGAGCAAGAGCATAATGTTCGCCCTCGTTATATTCTTCAAAGGTACAGCGCACCTTGCAGAAATAGAAATCTGGTTCGCCATTGGAATTATGGCACACGACGATCATTCGTACCGTTCTCATAGGTTTATTATACCAAATTGGTTTCCCTTGTCAACAGATAAATCCGGTATCTGGAAGTTTCTTTAATCAATTTGAGAAAAGGCAACTCTACATTCCGTTGAAACGTGCCTTTACTACTTACACCATAACCGCTTCGGGGCTTATCAGCCCGAACGGTAATGTATCCTACGCCGTTTTCGGCAAGGCGTTTTTGGACTTCCAACAAAACATCCAGTTCTTGTGTCTCAGGAAGCGTGCAAAGGACATAGGTGCAAAGCACCGTATCCCAAACACGTCGGGGAGAGTTTGCCAAAGCTAACGGTTCATAGTGGGGATCGTAACTTGTGACAGATTTAATTTTGGGTGACTTCCACCACAGCATGGTTTGGTTGACCTTCGCACACTTGCCACAACCATAATCAAGAACATGCCCCCTAATCATTCCCTGACTCAATAGCCACTGAACAGGTGTTGGGAGAGTCTTTCGGAAGATAGCAGTTTTGTGCGAGTTCATGTCAGTATTATACCGATTAAAACTTTGTTGTCAACTACGCCAATTCAAAATCAATCTGGCGTAGAATCAAATTCAAATCCTCGATTGGGCGAGATGAAACTTTAAGGGTTACGGAATTGCCAGTACAATATAATTTTCCCTCTTTGGTGCGCCTGACAATTCCCGCTGAAATTAACTTTGCTAATGGAAACCGCCTAAACATGTCCGTATGATTCCAGAAGCACGGAAACAAGACAGCGACTTCCAAGCCACCCTGTTCAATAACGATGTATTTCATCGGTTGTTAGTTGGTTTCATCGTCTTCGTCAATATCATCCTCTTCCTCGGAGTCATTAATGAGATCGCCATAATCATTAAGGATGCGGCGGCACGCACGGAGCAGTTCATCCCGTGCGGCATTCTCTTCCTTTGACAAATCAGTGCTGCTCAGGTGTTCTTCACACTCCAACAAGTCATTAAGAGTGTTGCGAAACCTACAATATGCCATGTTCGCCATATTAAAACTCCGATTGTCGCTCCCGCTGATACTCACGCAGAGCTTCGTTATTTGCAAACTCCTCCTCGATGTCCCATTGTTGGGCCGGGAATAACCCCGGCAACCCCACTTCGGACACTTCCACGATTTGGTCGTTTTCATCCACCACTCGGGTGGTTGCCCTCTGGATTTTCTTTGGTCTTGCCATATTGTTTATATTATAGAGGTTGGTTGTGGTCTGTCAACACTTCAATTCCAATTTGTTCTTTTCCGTTTTTATTGTCAAGTATCCCCTCGGCGAGCATATAATTGATGATGTTCTGAGTTTTGCTCATCACAAAAACCTTTTGCTCTAACGTGGGTGTTTCACCAATCCGTGGGTGTGGAAACGGACACTTGATTGTGATTCGGGCTGAAACAGGAGAAAATACTTCCACCTTTTGCCCTTGTATCATGGCTACTTCTGAGGGAGACACTTGTTCAAATGGATTGTTTTGGTGCATAAGACATTCAGACGTTATATCAAACTTTACACCGATTGTCCACTCTTCTTAAAAAAAGTCAAGAAGATACTTTCACCACTTCAACCCACCATTTTCACCGTATTTGGGGCGATCTCAGCTTCCACCACAAATTCAGCATTGTCAGCCCATCCCGTGACATTTGACGGGTAATAACCCTTCACCAATTCGATTGCCTTTTCACCAGATTCAGCAACTACCACACACTTGGTGACGTTAATAGCACGAACTCGACATTCCCGAACATAAACAAGAAATGTTTTCATTCTCCCCACAATATACACAAAAAAATCACCAAGTCAACAGTTTTTTTATCTTTTTTTCACCACCCGAGATCCGGATAATTCTAAGGTTAGACTTAATCTCACACACTCTCTCTTTTCCTGCAATACAAACCAACATTTTTTTAAAATAATCTGTTGACATTTTTGTCTGTTTGTGTATGATAAGAGCATGACAAAAGAACAAGCTATTGCCGAAGCAAAAAAGGAAGCAAACAAAAATAACGTCACGATTGTGGTTGTAAATGACCCCATCGCAAATGCAGAGGATGAGACGGGGCCTTATGGGTACTGTCCCATTTTCGCAAAAGACATGCTCTTCCGCTTCGGAACAGTGGAAGAGATTATCAAACCGGCTCGCACAACTCAGGTTGTGTAAAGTGGCTCCATGATTACCGACCAACTCAAACAGCAAGTAGCGGCAAAAATTGCCGCCTTGCTGTCTATTGCTAACACACAGTTTAACCGTGAGATGCCGATGCCTGAAATTCGGTGGGATTGTCACGATTCACGAAGTGGCTATCATCAAAATGGTGTTCTACATTTTAATCCTACGCTCCTCGCTCAAAATCCCACCGATTATATTAACATCACCGTGACCCATGAAATGGCTCACTACGTGCAAAAGATTGTTTATCCCCAATCCCTAGAACGTAGGATTGTTTGTCGAGGCTCTCGTTTGGTGCGATCTCGGCGTAAAGTTCACGGGCAAGAATGGAAGTTCATCATGCGTCTTTTTGGCATTTCCAACCCAACACTTTACCACGAGTACAACGTTGAGAATGTTCCCAAACGACGAGTTTTTAAGCGAGTTCCGGTGTATTGTAACTGCTCGGTGTATCAAGTAACAAACAAAATTATTTCTAATTTGAAATCGGGCCATACATACACCTGTAAGTTTTGTAAGAGCAAAGTTTCTTTAACAAAACCATTGACTTCTACGGAAGTTCCGGTATCATAGTTCCCATGACACTATACCGCATTCAACTGCCGACCAAAGAACAGTGCGCCGCCTTGGGAGTTAAGTTTGAAGGTCAAGCTCTCCGAACTCGGCTTTGGCTATTAGGATTTGCCTCGGGCGTCTCCTTTTGTAATAGGGATGACATTTTCAATCTTAACTTCACGACCGATACGCATTTTTACGTGGAGTGTAATAACAACACGATTATTAACAGCGTACGAGACTATTTGAAGCCTTACGGGATTACGGTAAAAGAAATAAATCCCTTGCCCCAAGGCTCGGCAATCCCTTACAATCACACGGCCAGTTGGGCACAAAAGGTATAACTTATGAAAAAAATCAAATGCTTCTTAGGGTTTCACAGGTGGAGGGCTACCGCTCGGACAAAAATCACCGGCAATCAACCCGTAGAACTGGCCTATGCAAAAGGAGTTTTTTAAAATCAAGTAGCTATTGATAAACGACAGAAAATAGGTAAAATAAATCCTATGAATGAAAATAAATGGTTTCAGGTGATGGACATGTGCTCGGGCGGCGACCGCAAAACGGACTTCGACTTGTATTTCATCGAGGCCGTTGACCAAGCTCACGCCGAACGTCGCTTTACGGAGGAAACGGGGTTAAACCCTTATGACGTAGCTTGTGAATGCTGTGGACCGAATTTCTCGGTTATAGGGGAGTATAACTCTTTGGAAGAGGCAACGAGCTACTGGCGGAAAGACCAGTCTCTCGAAGCCTATTTACACAACGACCCAGATGTCAAGGTTCTCCCCTTGACAAACGAAAACAATTCGGTAGAATAGCCCCATGAACAAAAGCACTGAACCATTGATTTTTGACGTGGACCATCCGGAACAAGCTCGCTGGCTGTCCATCATGTTGACTATGTTTCAAACATTCGGAGTCAACTACCGCATTAAAAAGGATATGAACTTGGTGTGTGTGACTGTTCTTTGAACGCCTGAATAAAAAACAGGTCTGGTTTCACCAGTTTCACCACTCCTTTTCACCACTTTTTCACCAAAAAACTCCCGGCACTTTCACCGGGAGTTTTTTCTTTTCACCACAACTATTTTACGAGTTTCACCGCATAAAGCAAATGACCCAAGGCATTAACTCTAAGCTTAGACTTAATCCTATACAGCCCGGTACCCCTCGGTTCCTCCTATATGGTAAAAAAAAGTGGCCCAAACTAAAAAAAAGTATTGCAATCTCTCCTGTAATATGTGATACTGTGACCATGCTAAACGCACAACAAAACAATACGGCGGCGGTCGAAGTCCAAGACTTCGATGCGCTGGTTAAACTCCTCGATGGTAACAAGTCTGCTCGGTTCATCTCCCTGCTTTACCGGAGCAAGGAATCTGGCGAACTTGCCCGCCATACTCTTTTGCTCAACGTCAATCGGCGCAACGCCCTTGCCCGTGATTTGGCGGTGCTCTCCGCCAAACTTCCCAAGCTCTCCGGGGTTGCCCGTCAGGCTTGCGAAGAACTGATTGCAAGCATCACCGAAACTTTGACCACGGGTCAAAACTCGCAGTACACCAAGGCCGGGTATTACCAAGGCCAAGGCAACGGCAACGTGCAAGTTAGTGTAAAAGCGGTATGCTATATCCGGGGATATAGCATTCGCAAGGAAGTAATTGAGCCGGGAACTTACAAGGAAGTGCGCTCTTCCGCCAAAACTATTGAGAAGAACAAACTCCGCAAGCAGCTCAAAAATACTCGGTGCCGTGAGTTTATTATCCGGCATGAGAACTTCATCCTTGCCCGTGCGGAAGGTAAGGCGATTGTCATTGACGCTTCCGCCCGCCTGAATGAACTTGCCAAACTTCCGCCTGTTACCGTAGCGGTTCCCGTCACCGCTTAGGCGGTTTAATTCGCCAGTGCGGCGGGGGCAACTGGCCCCCGCCCTTTGCGAAGTAACCGCTTTAACCCGACGGAGTTTAGCATCACCGCCCTTGACCGAAAACTGGGAAGGTCAAGGGCGGACGCTTTTTGTTGTCCCTAAAAGTCAAATAAAATTACCAACAGATAAGATTAACTCTAACCTTAGATTTAATCGATCTCATCTCCATCACTCCAACTGCGCCTGATTTTTTTCTAAAATCCTACTGACTTCGATTGAAGTTTATGGGAGAATAGTATTATGTAGATGTATATAGAAACTGACTTTGGCACTTTCCGGCGAACTGCTTGGGCTTGTGATGACCCACCGTCGCCTGAATTTTTAGAGTCTCCTGTGGGGCGGCAACTGGTAAGTTTTTTTCTGAAAGAACAGCTTGATTTATACGGCGGAATTGACAATCTCAAAAACTGGTGCTGTCGGCATCAGACCGTCGAAGGAAAACTCAAAATGATTCGATGCAAAGCGGAATGCGATGCTTGGGAGACTTTTCGACGGGGCGCAGAATAAAACGGTTGACAAAAATCTGACAATCCATATAATATAAAACTATGAAAATGCCACAATTCAAACTGCCGAAAACCAAAATGACGGTTGTCATCTGGTATCGTAACGGTCAGAAAAATGAGACTCTCATTCCGACCCCGGTTTCCTGCTCGGAATTGGCCAATACCATGTTTATGAAGTTCAGGGTTGGTCCTTCCGAAATCCGAGCACTGAAAGCCGTTGAACCCGGTGCGCTGCTCAGACAGTGCTTCTAATTGACACACTTGACATCAAAGAAAACTTTGATATAATACTCTTATGACCATTTCACAACTCAAAGCAAAAAACATAGCCGGGGATGGTCATTTCTTTGACCGTGCAACCCTGCGGCAGTTTGGGGATACCATTAAAAATTTCGGCATTCGCAAACGTCCCGTCAAAGGCAGCAGGGTAAAAGGTGTCTGGCTGTTCAATTCCATTACAGGAAGAATGATTAAATTCCTCTCTTGACTCGGGAAAATTTTTTGATAAACTAAAGCCATGAATAGAATCTTACGTGCTATCGAAAAGGCAAAAGCCGTTATCGCTCAAAAGAACCTCTCGCCTGAGAAGGTGGCAGAAATGTCAAAAAAGATGGAGATGAACCTCGAAGAGTATTTCCTGTTCCAAGAATTAAAATCAGCGTTATCTGGAACTGGATGCTTGACCACCGAAGAGGCACAAACCATTTACAACTTCCTAGGAACCACCCCCGAACACTTTAATAAACAACCCTTGCCCGTTAAGTGGGTTCTCACAGAAGTTTTTGCCGCATTTCTCAAACGCTAGAACTTAGGAACGCAACGGGTATCGTGGCAGTACCCTTGCAACTCGCCCTCCCGGTCTGGTCAACTGGGAGGGCCTTTTCTTTTCACCACTTCAAATCTAACAGTTTCACCACTTCAAATCTAAGAGTTTCACCGCCGCTTCCACCACTCGCCCGATCATTAACTCTAAGATTAGACTTAATCTCATTCTCCCGGCTACTGAAATAATTGAAATTTTTTGAGATTTTTCTTGCAATACCCACCTGCTTTTGCTAAAGTGTGACCATGCTAGTTACAAAACATGGATTTGATTATAGCGTAGCTCCCTACGGCAAGATTTGTTTCATTCCTGCCGGGGTTCCGGTAGTTCCTGTAAGTTATCAGGATGAGAACAACCCAAAGTATTGGGTTGAACCGTGGATGGGTATAAACAAGATTGCCCGGTCGTGGCAACACGACTTTGGTTTTATGGTTAATTCTTCTCAAGTAACCGAATCGCCTTTTGCCCTCGGGCAACGGGTTCGCATTCTCCCCACAAAGTACTACCCTCCCACAAAGCGTGGCAGTCGGTACGGAATCATTCTAGCCGCAACCCAATGCCCCGGAATGTTTCTTTCCAATAGGTTTTTACCAAATGGGTGCTGTGCCACGAATGCAGAGGGCGAATGGGCTTTTATGGTCGCCGCTTCTCCGAAAGCCGGGACAACATGGTTTTCACCAGATGGGTTACAACCCGTGAAACAGACGCAAAAAAAGATTTGAAAAATTTTCTTGCAATTCTGTGACCATTCAGTTAACCTTGTTGCCATGATGAACATTCAAACAGCAATTCGCCAGATGCGTATCGGTCGCAAACTCGGCAAAATCAATAACGAAATCCAGTCTCGCATTATGCGGAGACTGGCTCCCCGTGAGTCTCAATTGCACTGGGAAGCTCTGATGCGTCTCCGAGCTTCCATCGAAAAAGAAATTGCTCCGAAACTTGCCGCTTTGCGGCAAGCCGAGGAAGAGTGTTTTCAAATACGCTTTGCCACCCCTCGCAGGGCGGCGGCGGTCACAGTAACGGCAAAGGTCCGCAAGCCCAAACTGACTGGTTACGAATACACCCCCCAATGGTGGAAGGAAGCGGAATTGCGAGAGCGTACGGCCCGCAAGGCTGGTGAACTGGTGGAAGTCTAAACGCTCCACTCTCCACGCTCCCAAGCCAACGCTTGGGAGCTTTTTTGTTCCCCCATAATCCCAAGCCAACGCTTGGGAAAACTTTCCCCCCCAAACGTCACCCAAAATTTCCCAAGAAATTTGAATAATTCTAACCTTAGAGTTAATCAACCTCTCCATGCGTGTACCCACCTCGGAACCGGTACATGGAATTATTTTACAATACCCGTTGACAACCGATTGCTTTTGTGTATAATAATCTCAGCATGTATATACAACTAACAGACAAATGCAACATGGCCTGCGCTCATTGTTGCTTTTCCTGTACTAGCAAAGGCACCTTCATGTCTCAGGCGGTATTCGATAAAGCTATTGCAATCGCTAAAGAATACTCGCTATGGGTTACACTTGGCGGCGGTGAGCCGACCTTACATCCCAAGTGTCTAGACTGGGTGATGCAGGCTTCCCTTGAACTGGTGGACGTATCCCTAGAATTAGATGCCCCCGCTGTTTTGGTTGTGACCAACGGCAAAAAGAAATCCGTTGCTATACAGCTTGCCAAACTGGCAAAGCTAGGCGTTATTCAGGCGGAAGTCTCACAAGATGAATTTCACGAACCGATTGACCCCGAAACCGTGAAAGTCTTTGAACGGTATGCGGCAGTACGAAACGTTACCGGCCAATACGGAGACTTGCCCGTAATTGACGCTGGTAGAGCATCGGAAGAGTGTTCCAATGTTCGGGAAGGGTGCGCTTGCCCTACCCTGTTTATTGCCCCCAATGGCGACTTCTACGGCTGCGGCTGCAAAGAAAAGAAACTCGGCAACATCCTAACCGATGAAATCCCGGAAAGCTATTGGGAAAAAGCCGATGAATGCCACCGAAAACACCTTGAATACGCTTAAAAAAACTCTTGCAATCCAACCCGTTTTCTGCCATATTCTAACCGTGAGCGATAAACAAAAACTTTTTATAGAAGCAACCACCCCATCAGGATATAAAATCCTCTGGCGGCAACCCGAAGCCGCTTCCGTTAACGAGGCTTTTGAGCAAGCCTTGTTCCAACTTGCCACCCTGAGTGTTCCCCATCGGCTTGAACTGTGGTCAAAAGCTCACGCCGAAAGCACCAAGGGCTTTGCCCCGATTGCTCTTCGCCCCGAAAACTCCCGGCAAATCTATATCGGAAATACCCTTAAAATGCTCGCTAACTTATGAGTGAACCATTCGCCTTTGTCCTCGGCCAGTGCGTTGCTTGTCAAGCTCCTATCGCCTTCAACCCTATCTACGTCCCCTCGCTCCGTATTAACGGAGTTAAGCGGGAACTCTGTCGCTCCTGTTTCGACAAATGGAATAAAATACACAGAACCAACAAGGACCTTGAACCTATCCCCCTTCACCCGCAAGCCTATGAGCCTTGCCCCGAATCAGAACTCCCTACCTAGCCTCTTAACTGTTAGCTGTTAGTGTCATGCTACCCCCCCGGTGAGTACCGTGCGGGGGTTTTTTGTTTTTTCACCATTTCAATCCTAAAACCACCCCAACCAACACCATTTCACCAGATTAACTCTAACCTTAGAAATATACACCCTCAGAGATTTTTCTAACAATATCCCATTGACAAAACCCCTCAACTCTGCTACCTTATCACTAGCATGAAAACTAAAATTAAAAATCCTATCGGATACTTGACCGACCGACACGACCTCACCCCGAAAGAGTGTAAGGACCGTAACCTCATCACTCAATCAGAATGGTACAACCACCATTACGCCATTTTCAAAGTCGTTGGCCCAATGGACTTAAACCGAATCTGGCAAGGCTTGCACGACCGCTTTTGGACTCCATCCTGCGGCAAGTTCGGAGGCGGAACCAGCATCGGCAAGGTTACAAAAGAAGATGATAATCATATTCTAGTCGAATTCATTTATCATATCGGTGATTAAAACCGTCAAACCCCGATTCTTATAAGTCGGGTTTTTTTATATCCTTTCACCGGATTAACTCTAACCTTAGATTTATTCGAAGTCGGCGGCATCTAAAAAAATCTTGCAAAGTAACAGGTTATCTGCTATATTAGTCCACCATGAAACTAAGCGACAGTTTAACTCAAAACCGTGTGTCTGTCGCAACGTTATTCCCCTGCTGTGTGGCAGGGGATTTTTTTTTTTCTTGCAATTCTCCCCTCAATCATGTTATTTTATTACTATGATTGACACTAAAACCTTCATCCTCGCCGGAGATGCCACCTTCACCTTGACTTCCCTTGCCACCGGCAACCGCTTTACCTATAAGGTTGAAGCATCAAAGGATGGTAAAATTCACTTCGTTTCCGTTCTCACAGGTCCAGATAACTGGACAAATTACAAGTTCTTCGGCCTCATCATCAACGGCAATTTCAAGTTCGCCCGACCCGAAAAAACCAAAATTGCTCCAGATGCTCCCAGCGCAAAAGCATTCGCTTGGTTCTGGCGACACCTGAACGCCCCCGCCGAACAGTCTAAACTTTCCTCGGTCAAAATCTCTCACGAAGGTAAATGCTGCCGCTGTGGACGCAAACTAACCGTGCCAGAATCTATTGAAAGCGGTATCGGCCCCGAATGCGCCGCACTTATGGGATTATAAGCCCTAATACCCACCCCCGGCTCCTAAAATGCTATCTCTCAACGGGATAGCATTTTTTCTTATATCCTACCCGTTTCACCACTTTAACTCTAAAAACCAACCCCGCTTTCACCACTTTAACTCTAACCTTAGACTTATTCACCAACCTAAATCACCAACCTAAACCTAAATGATTTTTGGGTGACATATAACTCCCTGAAAATGAACAATTTACATTTTTTTAGAATTATTCTGTTGACTTTTTTTATAAATATGTCAGAATGGGAACATGACAGTAACACAGTTAATCAATCAGGCGTGCGGTCAAGAACTACAAAACGTAGTTCGCCAAACTGCACAGGAGCTAGCCAGTGTTCAAGCGGGCTGTAAAGTCCATTGGATTTTCCGCCCGTCTATTGTGGACTTGGAATCAGGAATGCATGGGTTGCGGCACACCTTAGTCCGTATATTCCAAGAAGCAGACGCAGTGCTCCCCCGTGCCCCACGGTCTGACAGTCAACCCTTCGAGTTTCGCAACGTCTATGTTGCGAAAGGATTGACCAGTGACGCAATCATTTCTAAATTACGTGCCATCAATGGTTTCGACAAGTACCCCGATAAGACAGTGCTGGACAATCTTTGCACAGTCCTAAAAGGACAAGTCGCTAGTGTTCAACTGACTAGCGCAGAAGACAAAAATAGACCGTGCAAAAGACCCCGTAAGGTCTGGTATCTGATTGCGGAATAAGCCCCGCAACACCAAGCAAGCCCCGCCATAAACGGGGCTTTTTTTATTGGTCCGTAATCGTCTATATTTAGCTTTTAACGCACCGCAACCGCTTTCCGCTACCATAACCCTAGCCTGTCCCTTTTGGTTGCTCCTTCCCCTGTCCCTGCTTCACCAATAGCCTAGCCTACCCTATACCCCACCCTACCCTACCCCATACCTAGGTATGGTTCTGACTAGGCCAAAAGCACCCCCCACCCCCTGCCCCCCGACCCGTTTTACAAACGAACTCAATTTTTTGTCAAAATAAAAGTCGGAAAAATAAGTTGACGTTTTTTGGATTTTCTGGTATAGGTTTTTGTGACTCTGAGTTGGGTTTTTTAAAAAAATCCGGAGCAAAATTTTTTGGGAAAAAAAGTATTTTGGTTATATGGATTAGTTAAGTGGGGTGGGGGGATATTAAATGGATGGGTATTTTGGATATTTACATAGCATAGGAATGCATTATTAGTGAGGGGGGGTGAATAGTGATAGGGGGTAGTAATGCAGGTAGAGTATATAACAATGTATTTGTAGGAAGGAGGAGGAGATATGGGAAGGCGGCGTAAGTATGTGACGGAGGAAGAGCAGAGGAGGGCGAAGAGGGAGAGGCAGAGGCGGTATTATGAGAGGAATCGGGAGGAGATTATTCAGAAAAATCTAAATCGTTACCGCAAATTAAAGGCTATGGATTAAGGGATTGAAATAAAGAATCAAATTTTTGGTTTTGATTTTTGTGGAATTGGGGGAGGTTTTTTATAATTTTTGGGATTTAGGAATTTGGTTGGGGCAGGTGGTGTGTTTAAAAAAATCCGGAGCAAATTTTTTTGGGGGGAAAAAAGACCCCCCGTGGTGAGCGGGGGGTTGATAGGATTAGGAGGTATTAGAGGATTTCGGTTACGATAGTTGGGACTACGGTGATGAAGAGTGGGGTTTGTTTTTTCTGGGCGGTTTGGAACATTTTTCCGAGTTTTCCGATCCATATAAAGGAGTGGAAGTCGCCTGTTTCTGGTTTAAGCATATTAGCGAGGGTTGTTTGGAGGGTTTTAGCGTCTGTGATTTTGGTTTCTGTGATAGATAGGATTTTGGCACGGGCTACTGGATTTTGGTCGAGTTTAATTTCAATCAAGTCACCGGGTTGAGAATTTTTCCATTTTTTTGGGGGTTTTCCGATGGCTGCATCTACGAGGGTAGGGTGTTCATTGAGGGTTGGGGTGGAGCATCCGTAATCGGATCGACGATTAATTTTTAGCATTTTTGTCATAGAGACTTTTTTTTGTTACCCCGATTGGTTTACTATCGAGGGTTTTTGTCTATTTTGTGAAGGATAGACTTTAACCTTATGGGAATAAGTATATCACATTTTTTGAAGATGTCAAGGGTAGAAATTTTTGGAATAAATCTTTATGGAGAGGGTGAGTGAGTTTTGGAACTAATTTTTGGTGGCATATGGGAGGCGTGACGCCTGACGACGAAGTTAATGTTTTTTCAGGTGTCGATTGATGGTAGCGAAGTGAGAATTTCCTTTTATGTTGCCGAGTTTTTTTGCTTCTTTGATGCAGTTGAGGCAGTAATGGTTTTCGTGGTTGTCACAGGAGGAATGGGTGGTAATCCATCCTTCGGGGTAATCGGATGTGTAGGTGGCGTCTATAATGATTTCTTTGTTACAGCAATCGCACCGCCAACGGAAGCGTTTGAGTTCGGTTTTCACGAGGTACAGGCTATGCCATAAAAGAAGCCGTTTGCGTAGGATAAGTTACAGCGTTGTCGTATGAGGTTTCGGAGTTGTTGGTAGGGCAGGGTGATTTGGCCAAATTCGTTAGGTTCTGGTAATGGGTCTATACTGAGGAGGGAGTCATCATGGAGTTTGGACATTTTTTCCATTTGGTGTTCGATGGAGGTGTGTTTAGGGGTTAACGAATTCATAGGTTAACGGTTTGGAGTTTACCTTGGTTAGTTTTCCAGTCGGGGAGTTTGGCACCGTAGATAAGGTAGCTGAATTGTTTTTTTAATGTTACCGGGTTGATGGTATAGGGGCCTGTTGCGAACATATGAAGGTGAGTAAATCCCATTTTTTGGGCTTCCAGAAGCAAGGTTTCGTTGGTATAGACGGTATAACTTAGGTTGATGGTATATGGGTTTTCTTCGAAGCCACAAGGGAAAGTGACTTGGCGTGTGATGGATTTGGTTTCTTTTGTCAAATCTGGTTCATTTTCGGAGAAGGACAATTTTGTTTTTTGGCATTTGCAAGTATAGGAGATTGAATTGAGTGAGGTTATGCCGTTTTTGACTTCATATCGAAATGCCAATTGGGATGGATGGGTCATCCAATCGAAATCTTCCCAAGATATTTTTGGTTTTGGTGCCGCAATGAATATTTGGGGGAAAGCGATTATGGTTCCGCTTGTGAGGGCTGATGTTTTGAGAAAGTTTCTTCTATTCATAGTATTGCTCCGCAGATATCGCATTCGGTATATGAGTCGTTATTACCGGACGGGTCCGGGTGGTAGGTGGTATGGGGGTGAGTACATTTCTTTTGTGCTTCTCGCAGAGTAGCTTTGAGAGCTTCTCGTTTTTCTTTGTATTCTTGTTCGAGGGCTTCTATTGCTTCGAGATATTGCAAGTAAGGGGAATCAGGGAAGTTCCATTTCATGATGGTATAAGGTATTTTACGATTAGGTGCCAGATAAATTCACACAGAAGGACAATGATGGTGATGGGCCACAATAAGATTCCTAAGATTAAGCCAAGTGTGACCATATCACCGTCGTAATAGCGGTTGAGTGTTCCTTTTGTTACCCACTTAAAGTTTCTATTCAGGTAAAAGAAACCGCACGCAACGAGGACAGTAAGGATGGAATAGATGATGAGGCAATTCATAACCAGATGATTTTTAGAGTTTTGTACATACTGTTGGTGACTTTTTGGAGCCCCACACATGAAATTTAAGAGTTTTCATAATGGAGGAATTCTATCACAGGAGAGGAAGAAAGTCAAGCGGGAAATCAAAGAGACTGTTTGATGATGTCTTTAATTTCTTTCTTGGAAACGTCGTTTTCGACCAAGAGATTGAGAATTCTTTTGACTGCCTCTTTTGTTTCGAAGGCGTCATAGGTCATGCAGGCGTGTTTGAAGGGACATCCATTTTTCTTGATATATTGCTCATAACGGAATTTATTCCACAGAGTTCCTCCAATGAATGCGAGAATTGCAATGATGACTGTTATTAGGATGCCCATGGGTTATAAATATCGTTTAGTACAAACAAAACCCCGAGATTTCTTTCGGGGTTGTGGGTTTCGTTGGGGGGAGATTAGAACGAGAGACCGATGCCGAATGAGTAGCGGAAACCGCCTTCATTTTTGTCGCTGGAAAATACGTCATAGTTGACGCCAGCATAGATGAATGCGTTATCGGACGTATAGTACTGAAGCGTTGCTTCGGGACCAGTGCGCCAGATGGCATTGGCACCGCTGTTGTCGTACAGGGCACCGCCGCTCCATCCCACGTTCAAGTAGAGGGTATCATTCCAAAGATTCTGAGACCAGTCCACAAACAAGTCGGTTGACCCTGCGAACGTTGGTTCCCAATACAGACCTTGGACGAGACCGACCCAAATCTCAGGGCGTGCCTTGAGCGGGTTGGTGCTGATGGAGAAATCCAACCCGAAGGCATTTTCGCCGTTGAGTTCGGTTTCGCCACACCCATCTTTTCGGATGGTTGATATCGAATTATTTGATCGAGATTGATTCGACGATTTTGTAATTGAATGAAGTTCGTTTTTTATCTTTCGGAGAGTTTTCGTCGGATGTTCACTGTTCAGGTTTTCTTGTGGCGAATGAATTGTTGTGGTTTATACGAGCGAGATTGAGTTCTCGGGAGTTGGTGATTTCTGGATGATACAGAAATGTTCCGAGACAGTCGAGTGGAAGATTGTTTACGGTTTCTCCCCATCGATTTTTTAAGACGTTGAATACGTTTCGTCCATAGTCGATAGAAATTATGAGGTTCATTTCTTCCCAGACGGGAAGATTGCAAATGTTTTTTGGCCATTGGAGCAACCAACAATTGTGGTCTAACAACAAAACCCGGTTTAGGGGTTCGTTCACTAGTTCTGGGATGGACGGCTCTGCTGCCCGTTTTGGGCAGTCAGCTAGGATACTCGCTCGTGCTCGTGATGGCGGTAATCTGGTCTTTTTTGAACGTCCGGATACCGTGCGAGTGGTAGCAGTAGGCCGTGATGGAGTCCTTGGTTTGCGAGATGGGGACGATGGTTCGTGAGGTTTCTTCCCCTTGGGAATCGACGTACGTGATGACATAAAGCGTGGGATTGGGGATACAGATATTTTTCATACGTTATTCTGTGTGTTTTCTAGATCTTTTTTGAATTCATTTCCGAGACGACCCCGGAGGTTGCGGGGTGTTCGTTTCCAAATCGTTTTGACTTGTTCGGGGTTTTCTTCTGAGTTTTTAGCCCAACGACGAAGAAGTTTTACAGTTTTTCCATTCATAGGTTAATTGTTTTCGGGTTTACTTTGGTTAAGTTGTTGTTGCAAGTTCAGAATGAATTCGGTAAGATCGACTACACTACCCAATCCCATTTCTTGCATTACATATAAAGACGTATCGTTAGTTCCTTGATTATATCCTTGGAACCATGCTGCTTTGTGTAATGCGAATAGTGTTGTTCGAACACTGGGATCCTTTGTAAAATTGGAGTCGTCCAACAATTGTTCAATCCATTTTTTTGCTTTAAGCCAAGAATTGTTTCTTGTTTCGCTGAATTCCTTATTACTTTTCTCTATCTGTTGGAGGAATTCTTCCGATATTTGGGGAATTTTTTTCGGATTCATTTTTTGTTAATAGAACTATGAAGAGCTATCAAAAGTTGTGTAGCGAATTCAGCACCTTTGGTGAATCCATGTGACCACAGATTTTTCATCAATTCCAAAGCTTCTGGGTCAACATGTTGAAGCTTGGCAAATTTTAGATTCTCCCATGCTTCTTCTTTAAGGTGCCCTATTACACTATCGATATATTTCTGGCCATCCTTCTTAAGTTGTTCGATATTGATTTGCATTGTGATTACATTATCAAGTAACCATTGAAATGTCAAGAACCAAAATTTCAAATAAGTGTTTTTCCTTTTGATGACTGGCTTTTGACACGATTTCGAATGAACTCAGCAAGTCTAACCTCACATGCCGTGTAAAAACTGGAACCAACCCGAGTGATCATTTTGGCTCGTTCTGGTCCGAGTTCAGATTTAGCAATATCTAGAGCTAGAGCCTTTACCTTGGATTTGGAAATCAACCGAGATTTATATCGAAATCTTGAGGTTATCGTAGGTTCGGTTGGAATTGTTTCTGGAACTTGTTTTTCATTCATAAGCCATCATTATACATAATGGTAAATGAATGTCAACATCTTTCCGGAAAATTTGTAACCTTTTGAAGATTAAGAGGTAATACTTAATCTTTGTCCACTTCGGTATATTCGATTTTACCGATTCTTGATGGTGGATAGAAAGACCAAAAGCCTTGCGGATCTTCCACGATTATTCCAAAAAGACCGATATTTCGAACGTACTCTTCGACACTTGCGGATGCTAGATTGATGGGGCGTCCGCTGTCGGTGAAAATATTCTTAAAACGTTGATAGATAGTCGTGAGAAGAATGAGGTCATCAGAATACGACGATGATACCAAATAAACTTTGATTTCAAATGTTTTGTATTGCCGCTTGGATTTTCCCGGTGGCGGTGATGGTGGTCCTTTTGGTGCTGGCATATGCTATGTAATAAAAGTTGACTTCCCGTATAAATATTGATAAGATAAACAATAATATGAAAATATTGCCATCAAAAATAAAACGTTGGAGTTTCAAGCAAAGACTGCATGAGATTCAAAAAAGAATGCGTATTATTCAAACGGAATACACACGAAGTTATAAAAATCATATTGTTTATTCAGAAACTCTTGCGGACGCACTTTCGGAATCATTACAGATTGTCGATTACTGGATGGACCACATGGCTGGTGAAGTGGAAAATACAAAAGAAAAGAAGGTTAAAAAGAAACATGTTAACTTGTGGGAATAATATTCTATTTATACCCATGATTTACTGGATAAATTATTTCAACATTAACGCTCATTATCTAGCGTTTTTAGTGTATCTTGTGTTTTCATGAAACTGAAATCTCTCATTCCCGAGACAATTCGCAAAGAAATCGAATTTAACTCTGGTGTTGCGATTGCTCGTCAAGACGCCGAAACTGGAACGAAGAGAGATTTATCTGGTTATCCCCCAGAATTTGTGAGAGGATATAAGTCTGTTGAACAACCCGGTATTCTTTCGAAGGTTGGGAATTGGATAACAAAGAAGGCTGCTGAGTTGGGTCAGAGTTATGCTAATACGAAACGTTTTGGTGGCTGGTGATAGTATAATATGAGTTACGATCCCATCAATAAGACCGTAAAACTTCCTGTATTTCTTCCAAGTTCTTTGATTCAGTTGAAAATTCCAGAGGAAATGATGACCTCCGCCATTCAGGTGTTTAACGAAAAAATAGTTGAAGAGCCACTTGAGTTATGGGATGGAAAAAATATCAAAGCACGAGTTAAAACTTTACGACGAATTGGTGATGATTTGTTTTTATATATCTATTGTTTTGATGAAGATGGTTACAAATTGGATAATTGGGTTTCAAAAATGATTGGGTATGCAGTCATGAATAAGAACACCGGAGAAATTGTGGATATTGTAATTGAGGGATTCCAATGGGTTCAAAAGAAAAGTGTTGACTTCCCACAAAAATCTGATATGTATAGGCGACAATAAACCGGGGCCGTAATGGTTTCGATTTAGTTCATTGATAGTCAAGAGCACGTAGAGGTTGGTCATCTGGCCTCTTAAAAAGACGACCAAACTAATAAATGGCAAACTGAATAAGTTGGCTGGTCTCGAAGTCGCCCTTGTGGAAGACTCCGAAGCCGTGTTGGCCTAAACGGTCAATCCGTTCACACAGACGATTCTCGCTACTTTGTGTGGGCGTAAATCAGCGAGAGGACTGGCGGCAGTCTTGAATACCGCACTGATAATCGGCTCTGTTAGTCGAATATACCTCACCGAGTTCTGCTGGTCTTGGGTGGGGCGAATTGCAAGACCAGATAAACGTGTAGGTGCTTTACTAGATACGAATTAAACACAGGGGTTCGACTCCCCTCGGCTCCACCACTTTAAACCGCCTCAGAAATGGGGTGGTTTTTCTTTTGTACTGCCATATTTATAAGTATATGGCCATTTTACTTAAAGAACTTACCATTCGTTATACACCAAAAGAGGATGATTTATTTCAGTTGGTGAAAGATTATTTTGCTGTTTTCGGTCTTTGGCAAGATACGCAAACTGGTGATCCTATAAACCAAAGAAAAGCTGAAATTATCAACGATGTAATGCAGCAAGTTGGTAAAATGATTCACAAAAGAGTACTGAAGCAAATTAATATGATGGATGCAAGTAGTATTGATGATCTTCCAAAAATGCTTAAAAAATTTAATCATGCCGCCGCAATGGAAAATTGGCCAGAATTTACTGCTGCTTTGACTGATTTGTTAAGAATGGGAGCAAAACCTAGCCACACTCAAGAAATGCTTCGAATTTGGAAAGATGCAACTCCGGCAGACGTAAGTCCATCTCTACAGGGATTATTTAGTGGTCGTCCTCCAAAGAAAACCCCAGATTTGAAACAAGTTGATAAACCTCTCCAAGCTCCGTCAACTGCGGATTCACAGAAAGAACTTCCTAGTGCTGGAAGTCAGATGAATCTTCCACATCCAAAAGAAAAAATTCCATATCCACCGGAAAATTTACCTCCACAAGAAACTCCGTTTGCAAGCGATGTTCCAAAACGTCTTGGTGGAAATTGGGAAAATGTTCTCAAATCATTCGGTTACAATTGGAGTGAGGCAGAGAATGGTTACAGGAACGATGTTCGGAATGTTTTTCTTCGTATTCAACCTGACTATTCTGTCTATGTAACATTTCCTTCTGGAAGAATGAAAATACTTGATAATCTTGGACAATTATTCATAGAGTTGAATCACAATCGGAATAAGCGACACCGTAAAGAACCAGTCGCTCATGTAACAACAGAAAACTACAAGAAACTCTACGAGTTTTTATACACATAAGTTTGTAACACGAAGCAAAACTTCGTGAGCAAGTTGGTTTATTTCGATAAACTCTCGCTCATTCGGGCCGTTATCTTCACAGTGTTGAAAGCTTAATTCCAGAATTTTTTTCAACCCTTCTATAATTCTCTGTTTTTGGTCCTCTTGATCCATACTTTTCTAAATAGTTTTTTTCGTTTTTCAAGATACGCCTATATATATTAACAGCAACTTGATAAAGTTGTAACACACACAGAAAGGTAAATATGGCTACAAAAGATAATCATACTCTTCTTACGGAGACTCCTTCTCCAAATAAAACAATTCTTACTGACGCCCTCTCCGAAACACAATCGGCTAGTGACAAAGAATTTGATATTGATGAATTCATTCGGGAACTCTATGAAGCCCCGAATGACGATACAATGGTTCAAGAATGTCGTAAGCGTCTCAATGAAGCTAAAGACTCTTCTGTTCCATCTTCTGAAAAAGAACAAATGTATCGGGATATTCATCGTAAGTTTTGGGCATACGTTCAAAGTCTTCCGAACCGAGAGTGGACAAAAAATCCCCGCAAATTTACTGAGGCTGATCAAGCCGAAAAGAAGTTTCGAGAAAACAAGGGTAGTCCAATTCAATGGATTTCTTACGAAGGTTCGATGATCATCTGTTCTCTGATTTCTGTATCAGATGATGGAAATGCTTTCATCAATATGTGTCAGCTTCCAAAAGAAGACCAAGACATTATTTTACACATGACAGAACAAAAGATATTAAGTGGTTTTCATGTCAAATTGGATTCGTATAAAAACTTTGATTGCTATATTGGAAAAAATGTGGACAAAGAATCGATCTTGGCCAAATTTACACTCGGAAATCGAGTGGCATCCATTCCTCCGTATGAAGTTAGCCGATTTAGCAATGTAGATGTAAAGGTAGAAAGAAAGGGAAAGGACATTTTAATCGGGGATCGCATTAAGATCGACCGCAATAAAATGCAAAATTTTGTTAATTCAACAGACTCGACGAACAAGAGGGAAAATCGGGGACAGGAAGTTGTACCTCGCCAAAAAGTATCTGGTAGAAACGCTTATGAGATCCGTGCTGATATATTGGAAATGGCTATTGATTGGGCTAAGTTGCAAGGTGAAAAAAAGTTAGAGGATGTGCTAAGCATTGCTGAGACATTCTATAGTTTCGTTGAACACAAGTAAAAATTATGAACCTATCGTTGATTGCAATAATGCGGGATAATCCTGACTTAGCCAAACGGTTGGAAGAGGGCACCAAACAAGTTCGGGAAACAAAATCAATTTTGATGCGAAACGCTGCCGAAATTTCCGAAGTTTATCGTGCGGAAATAGAAGAAGGAACCAAGAAGCGACAATTGCTTTTGTCAATGGGGGAGAAAGAAGGAAAAGACGAGGCGACAGTGTTAAAAGAATATGGGAAGTTCATTCCATCCAAAAGCACCCCCATCATGAATTTCATTTTTTTCTTACTGAGAGATGGAGAACACACCAATTGGTTGGAAGTTCATCAGAAGTTGAATGAGGAATTGGGTCATTCTAAAAACGAAACTGTCCAACAGGTATCAAGTGCAGTAACCGAGGAAGAGCTTGACCAGATTTTTGGAATGTTGGTTTACGAAGAGGAAATGTATGCCAATGTCCAAGAACCACAGGATATGGACAAGTTTATCTATGGAAACATGACGCACGCCATGTTTACCAAGATAAAGAAACTTAAAGCACTATCAAAAAGTGCCAATGAAAACGAAGCGTTTATTGCTTATCATTTGGCGATAAAACTCTGCAAAAAGTACGGGTTAGAATTCGACAAAATACCATGCATAGTGGAATGAGTTAAGATAGAGAAAGAATCGGAACCTCAAAAATTGCGTTTTACCGGAAATGATGCAAACGACATTAACCGCAGAACCCACGACGCTTCAGCGAGTGGAGTAAATCAGCCCACAGTCCGAAGAGTTTCAAAAATACAAAGCGGCGTACACTGCCTTGGATAGGTTTCCGAAACACGAAAAAAGTCGTATTCATTCTCGCATTATTGCAGCGGTGGAAGGAACGTTTGGAGAATTTGCAGTAAAAGAAAGTAACATCATTCTTGTTAGGCGAGTAAACGAGTTTATGACAAAGGAAGAGAACCGTGAGTTCGTTAAAAGAACATGCGGTCTATAATAGTGTTGACTACTTATCATAAATGTGGTATTGTGCATCTATGATATTGTGTCCTCGTGGCCGAATGGACTAGGCAACAACCTTCTAAGTTGTTTTATGCAGGTTCGAGTCCTGCCGAGGATGCCAATACCAAAATTTCAACATTTTTTATGACAACTGAACAGCTAAAAGTCCTTATAGATCAGGCAAAAAGCGTAGCCCAAGCGGCACACAAAGGACAAATCCGCAGAAATGGGGGAGATTATTTTGAACAGCATGTAGAGCCCGTGGCTCAATCTGTCGAAGATCGATTGAAGCCCATTGCATATCTTCATGATGTTGTTGAAGATACACCCGTAAAATTGGAAGATTTGCGTGAGGCTGGATTTCCGGAGTATGTTTTAACGGCAGTAGATTTGTTGACTCACAAAGACAACGAACCGAACCTTTCGTATTGGACGAAAATTGCTCAGAATAAAGATGCAGCAATGGTGAAGCTGGCTGACATCAAAAATAATCTTTCTGCGGCACCGAGTGATCGGCAAAAGGAAAAATACGCTCAAGCTCTTCAATTGTTTCAAAGATTCGATTATGATGTTACCTGAACTACGTAAAGCCATAGATGAACTTTCTAAGCGAAACCAAATAGGTGGTTGTGACCGCTGTAATGGTCCCGGTGCTCGAAAACGAGCATCAATGACGGCCTATGATACTAGTAAAGTTGACCTAGAAACAGATGGTGACCCAAACGACCCCGGTTTCCTATGTGACTCATGTTACGCTGATTACGTCGATTATTGGCAAACGATGTGGGATGAATATTATGCTGGACAGGGTTGTTACATTCCTTCAAAAAGTTCTTGACAGAAATGCCAAAATGGGATATATGTATGCTTTACACTACAAATAGTGTTTTAGTAGAGATAAACAAAGAAAAAATCATATGAATAAACTGACTAAATGGTTCGTAGGCATTGTTTGTGCCTTTGCGTTAGTAACTGCAACCTTTGCTGCTGATACGAATACGGTAGCAACGGCCAAAACGGTCCCTGCCCAAACGGCGCAGGCGGAAAATTGGCTTCTAACCCTCGGTGGCGTGGGAAATACGATTACCACTTCCGATGGCGATACGGCCTTCGGCGTGGATTTGAGTATTGGTAGAACTGGTTATTTGTGGTTCCCACTAGAAGCCGGTTTGCGTCAGAGCGTGTCCTATAGCGATGGCGATACAGTACTGAACACTCGGCTTTACAGTGATTGGACTGTTTTCAGTCTTTTTGATAAGAAAGTTGATTTGTTCGGTGGTGTTGCCATAGGTCTTGAATATGGCAATATTCATCCTTCGTGGGAGATTGCTCCCGAAGCTGGCCTTCGCTGGTGGATTAAGAATGACGTAGCTATTCTTTGTAGAACCGAAGTTCCTTGGAATTTGGAAGAATGGGAGTTCAAGGATAACGTCCGGTATCTCTTTGGTTTTCAAGTGAAATTCTAAGTAGAACAAATTACTGCGTTTAGTTCTAACCCCGCCACCATTTGGCGGGGTTTCTTTTTTCCTTCTTGACATTTTTCCAGAATGTGCTATATGTATGTGGTAGATTGGCCGTGTGGACGAGAGCGAAACCGGCAGAAGCGTCAGCCTTAAGAGTTGATGTCCTTGGGGGTTCGAATCCCTCCACGGCTACCATTTTATGACATTGAACACTTGTAAATGCGGAAAGAAGGCTCTTCCTAAACGGGATGAATGTTCAGATTGTGCCTCTAATCGTCGGTTTCAAGAACGAGTTGACGGCAAGAAACAAAAGAAACCGAAAAAAGAATGATTTCTCCGTTTTTCACAAACGGAGTGGCGTGGTCAGAAATGACCGAGGTTCGTCAGCAACCGTAAAATACTGACTGGTGGAGGGCGGCTGCAACTCGTCGCCCCTCGGTAGGAGACCTTCCGGAAAAGGTCGCACCACGTCGCCTTATGGCTGGCGTCAAGGCTTCTGGTCCCGTGAGCCAGATTTAATCACGGGGCAATGATTTATGGCAAAAAAGAAAATAAATACCGAACAAGTTACTACTGCCAATCCTCTCAACGTCGAAGGCACTTATCTTCCATCTGTGGTTGCACAAATTCTCAAAGAATATTACGAAGCCTTTCTGAAAGCCGGATTCAATAGTCAACAGGCTTACGAATTGACCAGAGACATACTTCGTTTTTATCTTCTTTCATAACTTCTTATAAGTTGTTAGGAAAGTTTTAGACGATATACTCTATTGCATATGATGAATGAATCCAAGCATCTGACGGATGTCGAACTCTAACGCATCTTCGATAAATTCGTCAAAAATAGATACCGTGTTGCTTGTAACGAATATCATCCGCACGGATTTGAATGTCTTGAATTTGACAATGAAGTCACAATGATTATTGAACGTCTTCGCATCGAAGTGATTCTACTTCAAGATAAGATTAAACGAATTGAAGAAATCACCAAGAGATAATTATATGGAAGAATTTTATTTTACTTGTGAGATATGTGGAAAGAAATTTCCCGCAGATCCGAATACGATGTTGGAATGTAATATGGAATTCGAAGTAGTTGATGATGAAACAGGAGAGGTTTTGTCAATCAACGAAGAAATCAAAAACCAAATTCTAAAAGAAGCCAAATCAGACCCCGAAATTGCCCCTTTTCTAAAAGGGGCTATTTGCATATGCATTGAATGTCAGGAAAAGTTTGAATCTGATTCCAGTGAAATACCGGAGGAAGAATAAAGGAACTTGACTTTTGGTGGGAATTTGATACATTCCAATCATGCAAACATTTTTGCCGTTTTCGAATTTCGGGATGACAGCCGAAGTTCTTGACCATCGGCGTCTCGGTAAACAGCGTGTAGAAGCACTACAAATTTTACGTGCTCTCAGACAAGGTGAATGGACATGCCCCAATTGTCCCGGTCCTGTTACTAAGTTTAACCTTTATAAGACTGAATACCATTGCTATAACTGTGAGGCACCGCTCAAACGCACAGGATGGTACAATCATCCTGCCGTTCAAATGTGGAAAAATTATGAAACATGTCTCATGCTCTACCTCCGAGAAATGTGCATGAAATGGACTCAACTAGGTTACAAAGACACCTGTTGGGAGAAAGCACAGGAACTTGGTATTTCCACCGAACCAATCCTGCGCCCAGATTGGTTAGGAAACGAAAATTTTCATCTTTCTCATCAGTCTAATCTGTTGAGAAAAAATTACAGTCATTACAGTCAATTTTTTCCTGGAGTCCCCGATAACCTTCCATATGTTTGGCCAGTTCAACCTAAGAGAAATATATAAGATGAAATGGTTACCGGAGACTCTGAATTATTAGTGAAAGAATTGGAACATGAAAATCCTAATCACCAGCGGCGGCACTAAAATTCCGATTGACACGGTTCGGGACATCACCAACATGTCCACGGGGACATTTGGAACGAAAATTGCCACGGAATTTCTGAGGCATGGTCACGAAGTTCATTTTGTTCGTGCCAAAGGATCTAAGAGTCCAATGTCAATTACATTGGATTTATACAAGAATAGACTTTCGGCTCATAGTAATCCCAACGAAGAAGCTCTGCTCGCTCAGTTAATTGAGTTCTACAATCACAATTCCAGTCGATATTCAGAATCCGAGTTTAAGACTTTCGAACAATACGAACGCTCTTTGAAGTTGAGCATGGGAAATATTCGTCCAGATGTTGTGGTTTTGGCGGCGGCAGTGAGCGATTATTATGTTCCAAATCCAATGCAGGGTAAGTTACGTTCGAATGACATGCTTACCATCAAGTTGGAACCTCTCCCAAAAATCATCAACAAAGTAAAGGGATGGGCAGAAGATTACAAGCCCAATATAAAACTGGTTGGATTCAAGCTTTTGGTTAATAGTAACCGCAGTGAATTGATTCTTGCATCAAAGAAAAGCTGTGAAGAAAACGGTTGTGATATGGTTGTGGCAAATGATCTTGAAGATATCAAGTTGAATAAACACAAGATATTGCTGGTATTTCCTCGTCGGGAATGTGTGGAATATCACGCCGATCCAAATGACCCAAACTTTTTGGCAAAGAAAATAGTAGAACACGTTGAACAGTTATGACATCTTTACAACAAATGGCATTGATTCGTATTGGAAACATCAACGAGGAAGTTCGAACGTTGCTTCCTTGTAAATTGAATTTAGATGGCTGCATAGAAATTCCAGTAAGAGACTTTGAGAGGTTAAGAGACATCATTTTTGAACAGCAATCTTGGCTTGATGCTTTGTGGGACGAAGAACAGAACGATTAATGAGAAGAAACCTTTTAATGCGAATTGTCTGTATGCTTAAGGGGCATGATAAAGTTTTTCTACCCGAAGAGCAATTCAGAGAATTAACCATTCGGTTGAGGACGGAATTTGATGAAGTCCCATGGGCATGTAAACGTTGTGGAAAACATCCATGGTGGATGTATTGGTGGTGATTTATGAAAAGAACTATTGTACTCGGAATGACAGGATCGGTGGCGACGGTCTTATGGGAAAAACTTATTAAGAAGTTTCAAACCCTTGGTAACGTAGTAGTCGTTTTGACTCCTAAAGCAGAGCACTTTGTTCCAGACGATTTGAATGATGTGGAAGTTTTTCGTGAGCATCATGAATGGACTTGGTTTCGTTCTGCAATGGTTGAACATCCCGGTTATTTAAACATTGACCACAAATGGCGGAAAGATGATCCGGTTCTCCATATTGAACTTCGGAAGCGAGGAAGTGCATTAGTGATTGCTCCGTGCTCTGCTAATACACTAGGGAAAATGGCAAGTGGTGTTTGTGACAATCTTTTGACAAGTGTGGCTCGGGCATGGGATATTTTTCGTCCAGTGATTATTGCTCCGGCGATGAACACTCACATGTGGGACCATCCCGTAACAGAAGACAACCTTCAAAAACTCCGTGGATGGGGTTATAAAATCGTTGAACCACAATCAAAAATGCTTGCCTGTGGAACATTTGGAAATGGTGCTTTGGCAGACATCGATGAAATCGTCAAAGCGACACACGATGCTCTTCGGTGGAAGCTTCCTATTCCCGTGGAAAATTTCTCGGGAATTCCAATGACAGGTCATCCCGGTTCATTTGCGTACCAACGAAAATACGAAAAGCATACGGGGGTTGATTTGTACTGTAAAGAAGGTCAAGAAGTATTTGCCGTTGAAAATGGAATCGTTGTGGGCATCGAACATTTTACTGGGGAATGGGATATATCTCCATGGTGGAATAATACTGATTGTGTCCTTGTTGAGGGGGCAACGGGAGTTGTTTGTTATGGTGAAATCCTTCCAAAAAGAGAATTACAAGTGGGTGACCGCCTTGTGCGTGGGGAGTACATTGGAAACGTCGTGCGAGTCTTGAAGGAAGGAAAAGAACGCAAGGATATTCCCGGCCACAGCACGAGTATGCTACACATGGAACTTTATCCTCATGGAACTACGAAAGTAGCCGATGGATTTGATGAAAAATTACTCAACGATATTACGCCATTTCTTTTGGATGCCGAAAAATGGTGATAAAATAAAATGGCTATAAAACAATTGAAATGTTCATAGAGACAAAACGTCGAGCCGTAACCAAGGGGGTGACATGGCGTTTATGTGCGGTTCTTAATAGTTACGTAATTTTGTTACTGTTTTCATCACATGGAAATCTAACTAAAGCCATTTTGATGAATATTTCGGGATTCGTGATTTTTTATCTCTTTGAGAGAGTATGGAACCGAATACACTGGGGGAAACGAAAAATAGAAGCACCATATAACATATGAAAACTTGCAAACGAACGAAAAATCACAACATTTGGGAAACCCGAAATAAGTGGGAAGCAGAATCGGTATTTTTTGTTGAAAAGCCAACCAAGGAACAACTTCGAGAACTTGTCGAATTTGAATGGGGAAATAGTGTTCACTGGACTTGTGGCAATCTCGATGCTTACCGGAAATGATGCAAACGACATTAACCGCAGAACCCACGACGCTTCAGCGAGTGGAGTAAATCAGATTCGCAAACACATTCATGTGAAAAAAATTTGTAATATGTTTTGCACCACGTAATATGAATGTCTCATCAACGATTGAATGTTTCAAGCGGTACGCCGAAGAAGAAAAACGTATTCTCTCGGAACTACCGTGGGATAAGATCGAAGAGACGTTCGAGGTTATTAGAAACGCAGCAATAAAAGATAAACACATTTTCATTGTGGGAAGTGGGGGAAGTGCTGCTAATTCCTCACATATGGCAATGGAATTCGGAAAGAATATTCCTCATAATTTTGGTCGTGTAAAGGTAATGAGCCTCAATGATAACGTAGCATGGATAACAGCAATTGGGGACGATTTCTCCTTTGATGATATCTTTCTTAATCCTTTGGAGAAGTTGTTTATCCGTGGAGATATTTTGATAGCTTTAAGTTCAAACGAGAAGTCACGAAATATTTTGAAACCGGTGGAGTTTGCTAAGCGTCAAAACATGCGAACGATTTCTATTACTGGATATTTGCTTAATGAGTTGCGGCAGATGGTTGATATTGGAATTGTGATTCCCTCATATGATGCGGGTCACATTGAGAATATGCAACAGATCATTTGTCACATGATCGTTGATGTGTTTCAGAAATGGCATCAATATATAACGGTTGAAAATACTAAATGACAGCCGAGATTAACAAATGTGCATTTTGTGGAATGATGACATTCACTCGTGGTCATCATGTTGTTCCCAAGAGCAAAGGTGGAACAGAAATCGTTCCAACCTGTGAGACCTGTGAATCCTATATTCATAAAACTTGGAGTCACAATCAGCTTCGTGATACTTACAATAGCGTTGAAGTAATACTGGCAGACGAAGGGTTCCAGAAGTTTTTGAAGTGGCGTCGAAAACAACCCGCAACTACGTTATTCAAATCCGACCCCGGTAGAAATAGAGATAAAAGGAAATACTCGTGAAAGCGGTAATCTGTGTTGCCCTTAAATCTGAACTACCGGAGTATGTCCATGCTCCAGTGCTTTACACCGGAGTTGGAAAGGTAAATGCAACCTATGCATTGACTGAATATTTGTTTCATCATAAGGTTGATACCGTCATAAACATGGGCTCGGCAGGAGGGCTACATGCAAAAGATCGATATACTCTTCAAGAGATAGGGCGTATCTTAGACGGCGATATGCACTATCCCAACTACGTGGAAAATTGGATAGATGTTGTCAACCCAGATCTTTATACTCTGGGAACATTTGATAGTTTTCAAACGACCAAGCCATCGAAAAAAATGGACTGTGTTGATATGGAAGCCTATGCTTTGGCATATGTATGTCAAAAATTAGGAAAACGATTTATCTGTTATAAATACATTTCCGACATTATTGGGGATGATAATCAAGAGCAGAAGTGGATCAAAAAACATAGTTCGGGTCAAGCGTTAATCACTGAACAACTGAATAAAATACTCTTGACTTCTCAATAATTTTATGCAAAGTTCATCTTTACCTATGATTGAAGAGGGCCTATACGATAATGAACCACCTTATGTTCGTGCAACACTTTACGAGCGAGTGCTTGGAAAAGTTCCTGTTGCTGGATTTGAAGCTCATGATGCATTGGTTGAACGTGAAAAACTGTTAAAATGGATTGAGGATAATGGATTTGTGGCGTTCCACATTAAACTCACCGAGTATAAAGATGATGGCGAGGAACGAACAACTCGGTATTATGTCAACGAACAGACGAAGGCGATGATTACGCTTCGCCGGAAATACACCGATCCCGCTAACGAACCAGACGTTTTGTCAAGTGAGGACTCTCCCATAGATAGGAATTCTAACAAAAATCCAAACAAAATCGATTGGTTTTCGTTCTATGCGGATAGTGAAGAGGAAATGTTGGCATTCAAAAAGATATTTGATGGATTCCGCTTGGAAGAAGAAACAAAAAACAAACTTTACATGCTCAAAGCTACTGAATATAACGGTCTTGAATTGGATTCATTTCCTACCAGTTGCGATGACATGTCATTGAATCTCAATTATGGCGATGCGTTTTTGAAAGTTCACGATCACATTATTGATTGCCTAAAAGTTCAAAAATCGGGGTTGTATGTATTTCACGGTCCTCCCGGTACAGGAAAGACTTCTTACATCAAATACCTAACCACGGTAGTTGAAGAAAGGAAGTTCATTTTTGTTCCCAATACCATGGTTGCCGAATTGTTTTCCCCGAAACTTGTTGACAAACTATATTCGTTCAAAAATTCCGTATTGGTTTTGGAGGACGCTGAGGTTTGTGTGTTCAAACGGGATGGGCAAAATAATGCTTTAGTTTCTGGTATTCTTAACATCACGGATGGCTTATTGAAAGATTTGTTAAATATTGCCATCATGGTTACGTTTAATGCAGCCGACGTAAAGGAACTAGACCCCGCTCTTCTTCGGAAGGGGCGTTTGAAGATTATGCATCAATTCAATAATCTTTCTCTTGAAGATGCCAAAAAATTGGCGGCTCATTTGAAAAAGAAAAATCCGGTGACGAAATCCATGTCGTTAGCCGACGTTTACAATCTTGACGAAGAAACGGGTCTGGAAGAATCCACCAACAAAAAAATTGGGTTTGGATTTGGGTCTTGATGATACTTATTTAGGATGAAATTAGCGAAACCAGTAAAACGTTGGGCTCTTGGAATTCGAATCGCTTCCAAGATGAATAAAAGCTTCAATTGGATTGAGTTGGCTAATTCTCAAACTTTTGATAGTAAGGAAGATGCGGAAAAATTCATAAAAGAAAACCCAAACTGGAATCAGCATAAAAATCATAATCACCCCAATGTTCGGATTCAATGCGGACCCTTTGAATTGACCGACGAAGAAATAGCTTTTTATACGAAGGTTCAATGATTTTGGATTGAGGCAATATTTATTGTTGACATCTGCCGGAAAATGTATATAGTGGTGGCAGATTATCGCAGTGCCTTCGGGAAGGATCGGACTCTCATAAGGTCTGGTAAGTGAGGTCAGCACTCACCACTGCGACCAGATTTTCGTTCTTTGACTTTAATGCGGGTGTAGCTTAGTGGTAAAGCACGACGTTGCCAACGTTGCGATGAGGGTTCGATTCCCTTCACCCGCTCCATTTTTGATTGCGGCAGTAACTCAGTTGGTAGAGTGCCATCCTTCCAAGTTGGCTGTCGAGGGTTCGAGTCCCTTCTGCCGCTCCAATTTACTAGAGATGGTTCTTGTCGCTCAGATGTCGTACAACAATGCAACGGCAAAGTGAGTTTAAGGAGCCGCTGAACACGGATATCGATAGCATTGTAGGTCCGTGTTATCAGACAAGAAACACACCCCCTCGGTCAAAGGGTATAGTAATATGCGCCCGTAGTTTAATGGTAGAACGCTGGTCTTATAAGCCAGATAAGCTCCAGATGGGGGCACGGTATTGGTTCGAATCCAATCGGGCGTACCAATTTCGTATCCGTCTTTCCGTAGTGTCTAAGACTTACTACAGGATACGTTGTTATGCTTGGTAGTTCAATGATAGAACGGGGAACTTATAAAGCCCAGTGTTGGCTCTAATCCAACCCAAGCATGATTTTTTGTACTATGGGGGAGAATAAATGCAAACGTCTTGCTGCGTTTATGAAAACACAGCTTGATGTCGTCGAGAAACATCTCGATGAACACAAATATCTTCGTCATATTGAGGACAAAAATACCGCCCTCAATTCTTTCATTTCTGATTACGGCTGGCTCATTCGAGAACTCTACTGTACTCGTATTTGTGAAGTCAGAGCCGAATGTGAAATAGCATCGGAATTATCTTCAAGTGGGGATCTTCTCAGTAAAAGGATAAAAAGATCGTAATGTCCTATTCGACTGGGATATATTTATATGCGTATGAAAAGTCCATTTACGAGTAACTCCGAAATTATTTTGTTAGAAAACCTTATCCTAAAAAGGTTTGAAGATAAGCTTGTTGTTGTATCTGATGAGGAAGATCCCAAGAAGCAACGTGGGGAAACGTTTCGCAACAAAGAGAAATTGAAAGCCGCTGGATTTCGGTGGAACAGTTACATTAACTCGTGGACTATTCATCAGAGTCAGCTTCAACAAGCCCAACAGATTCTTGCAAAAATCAATAACTCTCCCATTGAAAAGTTTATCACGAAAGTCGAAGAACTTCCTGAAATGGTGTTGGGTGCGGACAATCTTTCAAAGAAAGATGAACTGGTCAAGAAGATTGAAGGGTTTGTGGAAGAACTGGCGGGCGCAGTAGATGAAGCGGCAGCTTCGGAGACTATTCGAAAGTTTCTTGAATTTAATGCGAAGTTTCGTGGATATAGTTGGCACAATACTCTTTTGATTTACCTTCAAAAGCCCGATGCGACGAAAGTAGCTGGCTTCAAACAATGGGAAGAAAAATTTCATCGTCGTGTTAAAAAAGGTGCAAAGGCGATTTCTATTTTGGCTCCGATTAAAGTAGGAGAAAAGAAAAAAGACGATAAACCAGAAACGACACCAACGACTACTTCAACAACCTCGGATACTGGCGATACTGGTGATGAAAGTGATGTGACAGGCCAAGAAGTTCCTAAACAACAATCCATCATGCGGTTTATTGCGGTTTCTGTATTTGATATTTCCGACACCGAACCAATTGACGCTCGGGGTGAAATTCCAGCTACCCCAGAATGGCATGGAAGTAATGAACCAAATGAAAAGGCCAATGAACTCTACCAAGCCGCATATGAATTGGCCGAAGATTTGGGCATAAAATTAACAGTTGGTCAAGGAAGAGGAGGAGAACAAGGTTGGGCATCTGGTGGGCACATTAACATTACTAGTAACATTGATGGAGTCAACAAAGCAGCAACTTTGATTCATGAGATTGCTCATGAACTCCTCCATTTCAAAAAATCCTCACCGTTTTACGTTGGAGATATTGAGGATACTGACACAGAAAAACCCATTGAAGTTCCTCGGGATAAGCAACAAAAGAAATCTTATGTATTAACCCGTGCCATCGCTGAACTACAAGCTGAATCCGTATCGTTTGTTGTCATCAAGTACTTTAATCTCCCAGTTCAACATCAAGC
>ERZ795052.517-NODE-517-length-58360-cov-6.368768_pt1 | contig 58360 bp, 42 predicted proteins | sample MGYA00375136_ERZ795052 | MGnify/ENA primary metagenome ERZ795052 (study PRJEB30181, sample SAMN05720156) | activated sludge metagenome | isolation source: Anaerobic digester | place: Japan | collected 2015-05-26 ... | reverse complement strand
CCACCCAGCCGGCGACACCGGCCGCCGCACCCGGCGCCACGCCGGCGCCGGCCGCCCCAACGGCTGAAAGTCCGGCGGTTGCCCCGGCGCCCGCTCCCGCGGCCAAACCCGCCGCCACCCCCAAGAAGAAGACCGTCAAGAAAGCGCCCGCGGCCGCGAAAAAGGCGCCTGCGGTGGAGCTGCGGACGGTTCCGTTGGTCGCGGGTCCGGCGGTCGTGGTGGCCAGCAACGTCAACGTTCGCGGCCAGGCCCGGCTGCGGAGCGAGGTGGTGGGGCGCGTCACCAAAGGCCAGGAAGTGACCGTGCTCGAGGAAATCGTGCTCAAGAAATCCGCGGCCGACGAGCCGTCGGCTTGGGCGAAAATCTTGCTCCCCGCCGGCATTCACGTCTGGGTCAACACCCACTACATTGACCCCACCAACAAAACCGTGGTGGCGACCAAACTCAACCTCCGCAGCGGGCCGGGCGAGAATTACAGCGTCCTGGGGCAGTTGCTGAAGGGCGACACCATCAAGGAATTTGGCTCCAAGGGCGACTGGCTCGAGATCGAAGCGCCCACGAACGCCTACGCCTTCGTCGCCGCCCAGTATTTGCAGCAACTGCCAGCCCCGGCGCCGGCGGTGGCCGCTGTCACGCCACCCGCCGAGCCCGAGCCGACCCCCACGCCGGCCACGGTCACCGAGCCGCCCATGGTGGCGGTTGCTCCCGCCGAGACCCCGGCGCCCGAGCCCGCGACGCCCGCGCCGGACACCAACGTCGTGTCCACGGCGCCCGCCGAAACCGCGATGGCGGAGCCGAAGGAGGAGGAACCGCCGCCACCCCGAATTGTGGAGCGGGAGGGCATCGTCATGCCCACGGTCAGCATCCAGGCGCCCACCGTTTACGGCTTGTACAACCCCGAAAACCGGCGCTTGATTGAATACCTGCACAATCCCTCGCCGCACCTGGATTTGTCCCGCTACAAAGGCTTGCGCATCGTGGTCACCGGCGAGGAAGCCATGGACCGGCGCTGGAAAAACACCCCCGTGCTGACCATTCAGAAAATCGAAGTGATCGAATGACCCGATGGCCGTGGAAAACCTGATTGACGGCCGCGCCATCGCCCGGCAGGTGCAGGCGGAGTTGGGGGAGCGCATGGGCGCCCTGCGCGCGCGCGGTGTCCAGCCCGGCTTGGCTTTCGTGCGCGTCGGCGAGGACCCCGCCTCGAAGGTCTATGTCGGGCGGAAGGAGAAAACCTGCGCCGAGCTGGGGATTTTCTCCGAAACCCATGTGCTGCCCGAAGCCACGACCGAGGGGGAGCTGCTGGCGTTGCTGGAACGGCTGAACACGGACGCGCGGCTGCATGGAATCCTGGTTCAGGCGCCGCTGCCCCCCCACATCCGGCAGGCGGTGGTTTATTCCACCGTGCGGCCGGAAAAGGATGTGGACGGCTTCCACCCGGTGAACATGGGCAAGCTGCTGTTGGGGGACCGGAGCGGTTTTGTGCCGTGCACGCCGGCGGGGATTTTGGAATTGCTGGTCCGGTCGGGAATCCAGACGTCCGGCGCGCATGCGGTGGTGTTGGGACGGGGCAACATCGTGGGCAAACCGCTGGCAGCGTTGCTCTGTCAGAAGGAAAAGAACGCCAACGCCACCGTGACCTTGTGTCACTCGGGCACGCGCGACATCGCCGGCCATTGCCGCCGGGCCGACATCCTGGTGGCCGCAATGGGGGTGGCCGGGTTTGTCACCGCCGGGATGGTCAAACCGGGCGCGGTGGTGATTGACGTGGGCGTCAACCGCGTCGCCGACCCGGCGGCCAAGGGCGGCTCGCGGCTGGTCGGGGACGTTGACTTTGCCGCGGTGCAGCCGATTGCCGGGCGAATCACGCCCAACCCGGGCGGGGTCGGCCCGATGACCATCGCGCTGCTGATGCACAACACCGTGCGTGCCGCGGAAGCCGCGACGCGCTAGCCTCCCAGTCCTCCCAAGCCTATGACACCGACTCGCATTTTACCCGACCTGCAGTGCTCGCTCTTGTGCGAGGAAATCCGCCAGGAAATCACGGGCAACTTCATCCTGGTCGGCGTCATCAATTTCATCCGCGTGCCGCAATTGCCGGTGGTGGCGCTCAAGCTGAGCCTGTTCAACCGCTGGACGGCGGGTGTGGGCCAGTTCACCGAAACGGTCCGGCTCATCGCGCCGGACCAGACGACGGTGCTGCGGAAGGGGGAAGTCAAGTTCGCGCTGCAAGATGCGGCGTTGCATGCCACCAACGTGACCATGTTCGCCCAGGTCGAGTTCAAAACCGCCGGCACCTATTATGTCGAGGTGCTGGTGGATGACGTCATGAAGCTGCGCTACCCCGTCCCGGTGCTGCTGGCCCCCTCCCAACCGCAGCCGCAGCCCCCGGCGCCTCCCCCCGCCCCGCCCCACGGCTGAGCGGTTAAGCCTGTGACCCGTCGCGACTTTCTCCGAAATGCGGGCGCTGCGGGAAGCCTGATGGCGCTGCCGGGCCTGACCCTTGCTGCAACGGAGCAAGCCGCCCCGACGCGACCGGCTCAGGCCGGTTCGCGCGTTTCCCCTTCGCCCGTCTCGAGGGCTCCGCTGCTCGTCGTCACACAAACGCCCTCCACCGACGTCAATCCGCGTTCCCGGGCGTGGGGGTATATTGCCGAAATTCTCGAGCGCGCCGGATTGTTCTTCGAAGCGGCGTCGCCCCGGGATTTGGAGGGGCTGCCCGGGCAGGGGGCGGAGGCGGTGGTGGTGCTGGCAGGCGACCTGGCGTTGAGTTCGGTTCAGCGCGAAGCATTGACGGCCTGGGTGAAAGACGGCGGGTCGCTGGTCGGCCTCGGCGGCACCTCGGGGCTGGAAGAAGTCTTCGGCGTGAGCGGAAGCAGCCCGCTGGCCGAAGGCTGGCTCAAGCCGGCGGCGGCGGCTCATCCCCTCCTGGCGGGGCTGCGCAGTTCGCTGCATGTCTTTGGCGGCTGCACGGCAAAACCGAGCACGGCCACCGCGCTGGCGGACGCCGAGCTGGCCAGTGGCACGGTCCGGTCCGGCGCCATTCTCGAGAACCGATTCGGACGCGGCCGGGCCATTTTGCTCGGGCCGGACTTGATTTTTTCGGTGGTGCACTTGCAACAAGGCCTCCGCGTGTTCCAGGATGGCAAACCCGCCCCGGACGACTCGGCGCCGCTGAATGACGGGGTGCTGAAGGCCGAAGACGGCCTGGTGCTGGACTGGCGGCGGGACCGGGTGGCGCCGGTGGCGGAGCATCCGCCGTTCTTTCTCGAACCGGTCAGCGACGAGCTGCGCGAGCTCATTCTCCGGGCGATTTTTCACGCCGCCCGGCAGGCCCGTGTTCCGCTGCTCCTGCTCTGGTACTGGCCGCGCGGCCTGCCGGGGGTGGGACACCTTTCCCACGACACCGATGGCAACGAACCGGCAAAAGCCGAGGCTCTCCGGGAAGTGATGAACCGCTGCGGGCAGAAATCCACCTGGTGCATTCTTTACCCGGGCGGCTACCCGGCGGCGTTCTACCGCGCCCTGCTGGACGACGGTTTCGAAGTGGCCCTCCATTATGATGCGCACACGGGTGGAGCGCGGACCTCGTGGTCCAAGGCAAACTTCCTGTTCCAGCAGGGCTGGCTGATGCAGACGGCGGGCCTGCGCCGGATTGCGTCAAATAAGAACCACTACACCCGCTGGGAGGGGCGCCTGGAGTTGTTCCGCTGGTGCGAGGAGGCCGGCATCGCCGCCGACCAGACGCGCGGGCCGAGCAAGAAAGGCACCATCGGATTTCCGCTGGGCGGGTCGCAACCCTACTTCCCGCTGGACGACGAAGCGGCCGTGCCGCGGCGGTTGAAGGTCCTGGAGGTGAACCTGCTGACGCAGGACCTGGTCATCACCTGCCCGGCCGCTTGTGGCCGGCCCCTGCTGGATGCCGCGCTTCGCCATCACGGCGTGGCGCATTTTCTGTTTCATCCGGCCCATATCCTCAAGCCCGGCGTGGCGGACGCTTTGAACGAGGTGGTGAGCTGCGGGCGCGAGCGCGGACTCGAGTGGTGGACCAGCGAACAGATTGTGGCATGGGAAACCGCGCGCCGGCGGGTCCAGGCCCGGTTTGAAGGGGGCGGAGCCGTGACGTTGCGCGCGCCGCAACCGTTGCCTCAGGCCAGCCTGCTGCGGCTGGCGCTCGAGCCCGAGCCCCCGCCGCTTGCGGTGAACGGGTCGCCGGCGGCCACCACCCGCCGGACGGTGCACGGCTTCGAGTTCGACGGGGTCAGCGTGGACCTTTCCGGCGAAACGCGCCTGCAGGGCTGAGCCGGCGGCGGGCCTCGGCCGGTCTGCTGAGACGGCGCGGCGTCCCTTGGCACCGGGTCGCGAGCAAAGGGGGACCTTGGAGGAACGAAAAGTGCCGTTGTGTTTCGACGTCCGGCCCTGTATAGGTCCCTTTCAAGATGAAAAGCTCAGTCCTGTTGCCCGCCGGGTTGTGCGCCCTCTTTGTCCTGGCGTTGACCCCCGGCGCCCGCGCCGCCGCGCCGGCCGCGCCGCCGAATTTTCTGGTTATTCTCGCCGACGACATGGGTTACTCGGACGCGGGTTGTTACGGAGGTGAAATCCAGACTCCCAACCTGGACCGGCTGGCGGCCAACGGCCTGCGATTCACCCAGTTTTACAATACCGCCCGCTGCTGGCCGTCCCGCGCCTGCATTTTGACCGGCTACTACGCGCAGCAGGTGCGCCGGGATGCGATGCCCGGCGCGGGCGGCGGGGGACAGGGCCGGCGTCCCGCCTGGGCGCGGTTGCTGCCCGAACTGCTCCAGCCGCTGGGCTATCGTTCCTATCACTCGGGAAAGTGGCATGTGGATGGCCCTGTGCTGGCCGGCGGGTTCGCGCGCTCCTATTCGCTGAACGATCACGACCGCTATTTCGGCCCGAAACAACATACTCTCGACGACCAGCCGCTGCCCGAGCCGAAACCGGAAGAGGGCTATTACGCCACGACCGCGATTGCCCGGCATGCCATTGACATGCTGGCCGAACACCACGCCCGGCACCGCGACCAGCCGTTCTTCCTGTACCTGGCATTCACCGCGCCGCATTTCCCTCTTCACGCGCTCCCGGAAGACCTCGCCCTGTACCAAAACCGTTACACGGCCGGATGGGAGGTGGTCCGCCAGGAACGGTTTGAACGGCTCAAACAGCTTGGCTTGGTGAATTGTTCGCTTTCCGCGCCGGACCCAAAGACCGCGCCGAGCTGGAACCTGTCGCCCGCCAGACTCGCCGAGCTGATCGGACCGGGTGAGGCGGCCTATGCGCTTCCCTGGACCAGCCTGACCGCGGAGCAGAAACAATTCCAGCCGGTCAAAATGGCCCTCCACGCCGCGATGATTCACCGCATGGATCTTGAGATTGGCCGGGTGCTGGCGCAGCTCGAACGCATGGGGGTGTGGGACAACACGGTGGTGTTCTTCGCCTCGGACAACGGCGCCAGCGCCGAACAGATTATTCGGGGCGACCGTCATGACCCCCACCGCCCTCCCGGCTCGGCCGGCACGTTCCTGTCGCTCGGCCCGGGGTGGTCCACGGCGGCCAACACGCCCTTCCGCCTCCACAAATCCTGGGTGCATGAGGGCGGCATCAGCACGCCCCTCATCGTCCATTGGCCCGCGGGCATCCGGGCCCGGGGCGAATTGCGCCACAATCCGGGCCACTTTATTGATCTGCCCCCGACCATTCTCGAGCTGGCCGGGGGGAAATGGCCCCGGGAATTCAATGGCCAGCCGGTCCCCCCGCCGCCGGGCCGGAGCCTGGTCCCGGCCTTTGCCCGGGATGGAAGCGTCAAGCATGATTACCTCTGGTGGTTCCATGAAGGAAACAAGGCCATCCGCGTCGGCCATTGGAAGCTCGTCGCCGACCATCAAGGGCCTTGGGAACTTTACAATCTCAAGACCGACCGCGCCGAAACCCTCGACCTCGCCCCGAAGCGGCCGGCCAAGGTCAAGGAGCTGGAGCGCGCGTGGAACCAGCGGCTCGAGGAGTTCAAAGCCCTGGCGGCGCGGGACCAGCCAGCCGGATCGAGAACCCGGCAGCAGTAAGCCGCCGCCTGCCCCCCCAGCCTGACCCCTTCTTCGGAGTCCGTCTCCCCGGCCGATCTGAAACCGCCCGCGCGTGGCTGCTCAGTGCAGGGGCTTCCGGGAACGCCGCCGCGCGGGCCTTGCGCTATGTTTTGCCCTGTTCCCCAGCCAACCGGCCGGCAGCCCGTTCGATTTCCAGGAAGCGGCCCGGACGAACCACCCGCAAGCCGTAAAAGGTCTTTCCCATCAGACCGCCAAAGTCCTCCTCGTCGAGCGTCAGCAACACGTCTGCCCACGCCAGGGCGCTGAAAAGCACAGGGCGGTCTTTCGAGGGCGCGAAGACCGCCGGGCGGTCCAAGCTGACGATGTCGTCCATCAGCACGAGGGCACGGCGCAATTCCGCCCACGCTGAGGTGGCGGCGGGCGGCAGTGCCGCAAGGTTGCGGATGACCTCTTCGATGATGTAAGGGGTTGCGAGCAACTCCCACCCGTTGGCCGGGGCGAGCCGAAACACCTCGCGCGAGGCGCCGGCGGGCGAACCGCTGGCCGCCAACAGATCGCTGGTATCCAGCAGCAGTCTCAAGCCCCCTCGCGAAAGCGCTGCAAGTCAGCCTCGTCCCGGGTAATCCAGGCCGTGATTTGCTCCGGCGAATAGTTTTGGGGCTCAGGAACGCGTCCCCGCTCCGCCCGCAGCCGTGCTGCCAGGAACAGCATCAGTTCCTGTTTCTGCTCGGACGGCAAGGCGTCCGCCGCAGCCTCGATTTCCGCCAAACTGCTCATCAAATCCATTCTAACACATCCCAGGACCCCGCCACAAGTTGTAGGATTGCGGGGTGATCGGGACGGGGAAAAGAATCGGATGCCGGGGCAAAGCCCAAGGGACAGCGTTTCGGTGTTTCGATGGCTGGTAATGAAACAGAGGTGGCCCGCGGATGATTCAAGACGGGGCTGGCGCGGAGAACACCGGCTGGAAATCGCTGAACCTTGCCATGGCGAGCGGCCGGATGACCTTCTCCCCATGCCGCCCCTTCCTGGAGTTGCCTTCGCCTCTGTCGAGTGAGGCGCTCGGGCTGAATCGGCATCCGGCCATCCCTTACCCGGCCTGGACATGCCGGGCCTTCATGGCGCGCCCAGCCAGTAAAACTGGAGGGGGGCGGGAGGAGGCTCGAGGGTGAGGTTCCAGGTCCGCTGATTCTTGACGGGGAGGTTGGTCAAGGGAGACCCGGTGAGCAGATTGGAGGCGGCGTGGAGTTTGAGCAGGACGGAAGATTCGGGCCAGGAAAAGTTGAGTTGGGAATGGTTCCCGGAAACGGTGAGGCGCAAGGGCGCTGTGTTCGAAAAGACGAGGTTGTCGAAGCGCGCATCGCATTGGAAGGCGCGGACGCCAATCTGACCGCGGGCGAAGGTGGAGTCGTTGCGGACAAACCTGGGCATCTGCAAATCGTTGACGAAAACGCTGATGGTGCTGCCTTGGAAGGCGACTTTGAGGCGGTGCCAGGTGTTGGTGGGGACGGCGACGGGGCGGTTGGTCAAGGCGGTCCAGGCGTTGTTCATCCGGCCCAGGATCACCATGCCGGAGGTGTCGAGTCCGACATAATAGCCGGAGAGGTCGTCGGGTCCGGTGTAATCGGGGTTGGTGGCGCGGAACAGCAGGCCGGCGTTGCCGGGTGAAGTGAGCATGACATCGGCCTCGAGGACGCCGGCCGACCAGAAATTGTCGCCCGTGAGGGCCTTGCCATAAGTGCCCTCATTGTTCAGGACGTAGGCCCCCGACTCGAAGGCGAAGTTTCCTCCGTAGCGCGCCCACCCGGCGTCCGTGCCGGTGTCGAAGTTGTCCGTGAACGGGTTGGGCCAGCGGGGCGGGGCGGAAACCGTGCCGAAGCGGAGTCTGACGCCGTTGGTGACCACCATGACGGCAACTTCATTCGAGCGGGTTTGATAGATGGCCGGCCAGGAGAAATAATAGCCGAGGTTCCAGGCGGGAGGATCAATCTTCTGCCAGGTTTCGCCATAGTCTTCGCTGAACGAAACCTGGTTTTCGCACGAGCTCACCAGCAACAGACCATTGGTGAGGGAGGCGATAAAGGGGCCGCAATGGTGGCACGGGATTCTGGTTCCCAATCCCGTGGGCCAGGTCACGCCGTTGTCGGAGATTTTGTAGTGAACATCCGCGCTGCCCGAGTTGACGATTTCGTAAACGAGAATGTATCTGCCGTTGGCCATCCGCGCCATTTGCGACATGCCCGGGCGAAGGCTGCCGCCGCCCGGTTGCGCCACGGCCCACAATTCGGCGCTCCAGGTGAAGCCCTGGTCATCGGAGACGCGCTCGGAGATGAGCTGGCTGTAACCCGGGTGTTTTTCGTTGGAGTAGGTGACCACGAGGCGGCCGTCATCGAGGACCCAGAAGTCGGGTTCCCACAGGCCTTTGGCGCCGTTGTTCTCGCTCGAATCAATGTTGCTGCGCCAGGTCCAGGTGGCGCCCTGGTTGGTGCTGGCATAGACCGGCAGGCGGTAGGAAAGGTCCGGGATGAGCGAGCGCATGGTGAGCAGGACGGTCCCGTTGGGCAGGACGATGAGCTCGCCATTGTCGAGGGTGCGTCCGTCCTCGGCAACTTCAGACAGGGTGGACCAATTTCGACCGTCGTTGGTGCTCCGGTGGATGCGCAGGTAGCTGTTGGTTCCGGCGGGGTAGCGGGTGGTCACGCACAACCAATGGCCGTTGGTCAGGCGGGCCATCCGGCCCCAGCCGCCGCCAAGGGTCACGGTGCTTCCCCACGACACGGGCCCGGCGGGGCCGGCCACAGCGGCGAAAATGGGCAGGAGCAGCGCGCAGGCAAGCAGCCGCCCCGGTTTCTTGAGAAAAACGGTCATGGCACGCGAAACGACATTGTCTCATTCTGCCGCAGCGGAGGAGCAGGGGCAAGCGCTGGGCCTGGCTGGCAGCAGGGCCGCATTTGACAGGGGTTTGGATGCGTGAAATGGTGCAGATTATGTTGAAAGGTCTGTTGGCAACTTTTGGTCTTTTAGGAAGCCTCCTCGCCGCGCCGCAGTTGGCCGCCCAGAGCCGGGATGTGGGCCGGCTTTACGCGGAGAACTGTGCCGGGTGCCACGGCCGCGATTTGGAGGGGGGCCAGACCAGCAGCATGGTGGATGACGTTTGGAAATACGGCGCGGACGACGCCAGCATCGCGCGCGTGATTCGCGAGGGGGCGGAGTCGGAAGGGATGCCGTCCTGGAAGGGCATGCTGAGCGAATCGGAGATTCGCGCCATGGTGGTGTTCATCCGTGAGAAGGGCGAGCAGGCCCGGCAACGGGCGGCGAAGGTCCCCAAACCGCTGGACGACCAGCCCGTGCGCAGCCGCGAGCACACCTTCCGGCTGCGCAGCGTGGCGGAAAACCTGGCGACCCCCTGGTCGCTCGCCTTCCTGCCGGATGGGCGGATGCTGGTGACCGAGCTGCCGGGCAATTTGCGGTTCATCGAGGGGGGAAAAGTCAGTGCGCCCGTGGCGGGGACGCCGCGGGTGCGGGCCCAGGGCCAGGGGGGGCTGATGGAGGTGGCCCTGCATCCGGGGTATGCGACCAACGGCTGGGTTTACCTTTCCTTTGCCGAGGCGGGGGCCAATGACCAAACGCGGGACGGCGGGATGACCGTCGTGGTTCGCGGCCGCATCCGCGACCATCGCTGGGTCGAGGAGCAAACCATCTTTCGCGCCCCGCTTTGGTCCTATCGTCCCGGCGGGGTTCATTTCGGCTCGCGATTTGTGTTCGACGACACCGGGCATTTGTTCTTTCCCATCGGCGAGCGGGGTCACATGCAGGATGCGCAGGACCTCAGCCGGCCCAACGGGAAAGTGCATCGGCTCTTTGACGACGGACGAATTCCGCCGGACAACCCGTTTGTGGGCGTGTCCAACGCGATGGCTTCGATCTGGAGTTACGGACATCGCAATCCCCAAGGTTTGGCGCGGCACCCGGTGACCGGTGAGTTGTGGTCCACGGAGCACGGCCCCCGGGGCGGGGATGAACTGAACCTGGTGCGCAAGGGCCTCAATTACGGCTGGCCAATCATCACCTATGGGATGAACTACAACGGAACGCCGATTACCAGCCTGACGGAGAAGGAGGGCTTGGAACAGCCGGTTCTGCATTGGACGCCTTCGATTGCGGTTTGCGGCATCGCGTTCTACCAAGGGGACAAATTCCCGCGCTGGAAGCACCATCTGTTCGTCACCGCGCTGGCGCAGGAGGAGCTGCGCCGGTTGGTGCTCGACGGCCATCGGGTGGTCGAACAGGAAGTGCTGTTCAAGAACATTGGCCGGGTGCGCCACGTCGCCAGCGGCCCCGACGGCTTCGTGTATGTGGTCTTCAACAAGCCGGACCGGGTGGCGCGGCTCGAGCCGGTGTCCGAATAAGGCTGGCGGAGGCCTGGTTTGAGGCGCAAGGGTTTTACACTGATCGAGTTGCTGGTGGTGATCGGGGTGATCGCCGTCCTGGCGGCGCTGCTGCTGCCGGCATTGTCGCGGGCCCGGCAATTGGCGCGCCGGACCAGTTGCCTCTCGAACCTGAGGCAACAAGGGATTGCCTGGCGGCTTTACCTGGATGACCAGGGGCGGTTTCCGGACCGGCGGGACCTCAAGAGCAGCCTGCCGGGAGGCTACAAGCCGTGGAGCACCTGGCCGAAAAGCGATCCCCGCGCCGGCTGGGCTGCGGTGGTCCTGAGCAACCTGTTGCCGGCCGACACCTGGAGCTGTCCGGCCCTCCAGTCCGCCGCGTGGCGAACCGTCGAGCAGGCCCACCAGGCCGCCGGCGCCGACTCGAATGCCCCCGTCGCCTGCTACTGGATGTGGCGCTTTGATCGGATGGATGACCCGGTTCCGGCGGATAATTTCTGGGGGCGCACCGAGTCGGATTGCGTGGCCAGCATGCGGGATGCGAACGACCCGAACGCGCCCGCGTTGACCGGTCCGGCGGACCTGGAACTGACCGTGGACGTGTATTTTCCGCGCACGGTCTCCAGCTTGCCGGCCGAATTGAGCGGGCGGACGGCGCACCCGGGCGGGCGGAACCGGCTGATGCTCGATGGCCACACGAAGTTCTTTCGCGACGCCCGCACGCCCTCCGGTTGAGCCGCCGGGCCTCCGCTCGACAACGGCGGCTTTCTCCCTTATTTTTCGGGTATGGCAGAGACGGTGGAAACACTGCCCGTTGTCGAGCAGGATGAGGAGTCCAAACCCAAGTCCGGGCTGGAGCCTGGCTACCGCGTGATTTGCTGGAACGACCCGGTGAATTACATGGACTACGTGACGCACGTGTTCCAAGTGGTGTTCGGGTGGCCGCGAAAGAAGGCCGAGTTTCACATGCTCCAGGTTCACGAGCAGGGCAAGAGCGTGCTGACGCGCGAGAGTCTGGAAAAGGCGGAGCACTATGTGCACCAGCTTCAGCGGTATTGCCTGCACGCGACCATGGAGCGGGATGAATGAACCTGGTTGCGGCCAACAATGAGGCCTACGTGTTCCACCTGGGGCGGCGCGAGAAGACCTTGCTGACGGAGGTCCTGGGCCTGTATCCCCGGGTACCCGCTGGATACCAACGGCTCAGCCGCCAGGGCCGCGGTGCCGAGGTCGAAAATGCCCAACAACTTCTCGATGAGGCGCTGGCCGAGCAGCGCGCCGAAAACACCCGTCTGGTGAGGCGGTTGCTGGCCGACCCCGCCCGCCTGGGCCCCGATCCGGCGGGAAAGGGCTGGCTGCTCCGGCTGAGTCCCAGCGATTTCGAATGGCTGCTCCAGGTGCTGAACGACATCCGGGTGGGGAGCTGGGTCAACCTGGGCTGTCCGGAGGCGAGGCTCGACCTGAAGTTTCTGGCGCCGGCCAACGCCCCTGATTTTTGGGCGATGGAGTTTTCCGGCTACTTCCAAATGCAGTTTTTGGAAGCCCTCAATCACCGGGCGTGAGCCGCCGAAAGGCGGAGGCCTGAGTCTCATGCGCCTCAGTTTTCTCGACCAGCGATTGCGGTTTCCCAATCCCGAGCTGGCGGACGCCGAGGGGTTGGTGGCGGTGGGGGGGGACCTTTCCGTCCCGCGCCTGCTGCTGGCTTATCGCAGCGGGATTTTTCCCTGGACCGTCAACCCGATCACGTGGTGGTCGCCCGACCCGCGCGCGATTTTTGAGCTGGAGCAGTTCCACGTTCCGCGCAGTCTGCGGCGGGTGCTTCGCCGGGGCGTGTTCCGGGTGACCTGCGACCAGGCGTTTCGAGCGGTGATGGAAGGCTGCGCGGCCCCGGCGCCGGGGCGGCGCAGCACCTGGATCGAACCGGAGTTCATCGAGGCCTACACGCGGCTGCATGAGGAAGGCCACGCCCACAGTTTCGAGTGCTGGTCCGGGGACCGGCTTGTGGGAGGCATTTACGGGGTCGCCCTCGGCGGCTTTTTCGCCGGGGAATCCATGTTTCATCGCGCCAGCAACGCGTCCAAGGTCGCCCTCTGCCACCTGGTCGAGCACCTGCGCGCCCGCCACTTTGCGCTGTTTGACATCCAGATGCTCACGCCGGTCACCCGCCAGTTGGGGGGCGTCACCATCCCGCGGCACGATTATCTCCGCCGCCTGGCGCAGGCCGTCGCCCTGCCCCGGACCTTCTAAGCCGGAAGGTCCCGGCGCCGCCCGCCGGCCTGATTACCGGTGCCGCAGCAGTTCCGGGAAATTCAACTCGAGCGTCTGAAAGAACATCTCCGGATGTTCCCGCTCCCAAAGCGGCATGGCCGCATCCAGGGCGTCGAGGACTTCCTGGACCTGTTCTCGTGACGGCACCGTGAACCGGCAGCCGTGTTTCTGATACAACTCGTGGACCGCGTGGGAGGCCAGGTGCCCCCGGCCCGCTTCCCGGCACGTGTCCAGCCAGAATTCCTGGCGAATGAGGTTTGCGGCTTCGCCCCGTGTGAGGGCGTTGAGCGGCCCGCATCCCGCGTGTTTCAAACACTCGAGCTGTTGCTCGGTGGCTGGTTCCTGAGCCCAGTTCATAGGTGTGGGGATGTTCTTGCCTCACCATACTCCCGCTTCCGGCACCGCGCAAGCGGCCGGCGTCTCGAGCGTTTACCAAGGCTGCCAAGGAAATGGGGCCGGTTGTCTTGGGGCCGGGTTGGACACGAATGTCCAGGAATCAGGCTCGGTTGCGAGGCCGTGCGTAGGAACGAGGGCGTCATGGACTGCGGCGCTGCTCCGCGGCTTTCAATCCAACGCAGCGGCTGGACCGGCCCCCCCCGGAAAGCCGGTCATTCGGTCCTTGCCCGGGCGAGGCTGCGGAGGAAGGATTCCATGGGGAACCGTTTGCCGGGGCAACGGGTGCTGGTGACGTTGATTTGCTGGTGGGTGACGACGGCGCTGTCAGAGAGGCCGCAACGTTTCTGGAGCGCGGCAACCAGCGCCGTGAGGCTCTGCATTTGGCGGGGTGTGGGCAGGTCGCGGTCGAAGTTGCCCACCAGGCAGATGCCCAGCGAGGTCCCATTCTGGGCGGCGCTGGCGAGATGCCCGCCATCAAGCTGTTTTTTCCAGCGGTTGCCAACGTAAATCTCCCCATCCCGCATCCCACGGCCGTTGCCGATGACGAAATGGTAGGCGAGGCCGTTTTCCATGTGCCGCTGCTTGAGATGGTATTGGTTCATGGCCTGGATGGTGGCCTCGCGGGTGGCGCTGTGGTGCAGGACGATTCGTTGCCAGCGGCCGGCCTTGACCGGCGCGGCGGCGATGGCTTTGCGGACGGAGGACGGAAGGGCCGGGGGTGGCGGCGCGGTTTGAGCCGCCTCCGGCGAGGGGATGGCCAGCTTTTGGCCAACGCGCAGCCCGGCGGTGGTCTTCAGGCCGTTGCGCTCGGCCAGGTCGGCCACGCTCACGCCGTATTTCCGCGCCAGACCGTAGAGGCTTTCCCCTCGCTGAACACGGTGCCATCGCTCCGGCGCGGCGAGCAAGGGCAGGGCCGGGAGCAGCAGAACCAGCAACAGCAATCCAAGACCGGCCAGGCGCCGGGCGGGCGAAGCCCTTCTCCTCACGAGCGCGCTGGCAGCAGAGTGCAACATCTCAGGGATTGGGTGGCGCGCCGTTGGCCGGCGTTCGCGGGTTATCCTGGAACCAGCCCTTGATGGTCCGGAGGGGACGAAGCGGCAGGAGCATCAGCTTGGGCAGCAAATACACCGGCTCGCTCCGCGGTTCTCCCAACGTGCCATGGACCCGGTATTCAAAAAGCTTGGTCACGGGCCAGAAGACCGTGCTGACCAAAGGGCCGACCACCCAGAGGTCGCGCAGGGGTTCGGCCTCGACGCGGGCCTCGACCTGTTGCGCCAGGTCCACCGTCCCGCGGTACTGGAGCCGCAAGGCCGGGGAGCGGATTTCGAGGTTGTCGGTGCGGATGACGCCGTTGGTCATTACAAACGTGCAGGTCCCTTCCGACGCGCGGCTGTGGCCCAGGCCGGGAGAGATGCTGTTGAGAACGGGGGTCAGGATGCCGAAAATGGGGATGTCCCAAATCAGGCCGTTGGTCAGGGCCACGTGCCCGTAGCCATTGACGGACCGCCAGCTTTCGCTGTGGCCGTCGGTGACGGTGAGCGCGCCGCTCAGGCGGCCTTCGAGGTGGTTGGTGGCGCTGGACAGGTCGGCCATGAGCCGCTCGAGCAGGGCATTGGTGACCGCCACAACAAATTCAAAGCGCGTGGGTTCGCCGGGACGGAAATCAAAGTTGGCGAACCCGGCGGCGGCACCGTCGTAGAAGTGGGTCTGAACGTCCGCGAGATGCACCTGGTGGTTGGTCCAGTGAACCGACCCCTCGATCCGGGCGACGTTAAACCGCCACCAATGGAAGTCCTCGCCCGCAATTTGGAACCGGAGGTCGGCGCCCTCTTCGCCGTGCATGGGAATGACGCCGTGGACCCGCGCGGTGGGCGGGGCGCGAAACTGGTAAGGTTCAATCGCCCGGGCGACGTGCCGGCCAATCGCCCGCGCAATCACCATCGGTTCAAAGGTGCTGAACCCGTTGGTGAGGAATACGCGCTGAAGGTTGAAATCCGCCCGGAGGCCGTCGGCCCGGGCGGTTTGGGTCCCCCGCTCGACAACCGGCTGGATGAACTCCAGCACCTGGTTGGTGTATTGCACAACCGTTTCGAGCCGGCTGGCCGACTCGCCGCGAAAACTGAAGTTGGTCAGCAGCACCCTCCCGCGAAAACCGGTCCGCTCGGGTTGGTGGGCGCGGCCCCAAATCTCGGCGGTGATCCCGGGCGGCTGGCTCAACTCGACCAGGGCCAGGGCGCGACGCTGGTCATCGTTCAGGAGCGGGTCCAGCGCGAGGGGATCGAACTGACTGCGAATCCGCCAATAGAAATCCTTGGTTCGATCATTGGCGCGATGCTCCGCCTCGAGCACGCCCTCGGGGCGGGTGATTCGCAGGTCGGGCAGGTGCCAGCACAGATTCGAATAAGAAAAATGGGACTGGGCCGCCAAGACGGACAGGCCGCGATAAGAGGCTTCCTGGTCGAGCGCGAACCGGCCGTTGAGCCGGAGGGTGGGCTGGACCTCGGCAGCCCAGTCCGGCTGGCCCTCGGTCCAGGGGGGGAGTACCAGGGCAATTTGCGCCTCCGCGCGCGGCGCGCGGCGCCAGGTGAACTGGCTCAGCCAGCGCGCGGCGCCCGGCGGCAGGAGGGGCGCGACGCGGGTGGGGTCCAGGTCGGTCGTGACGCGCAGGTCCAGGTCGCGCGAAGCGACATCCAGGCGGCCGGTGGCTTGCAATCCCGCGTCGTAGGCTTGCAGGCTGACGTTGGAGACAACCAGGGACGGCGCCTGCCAATGCCCGGCCAGGTCCAGCCGGTTGGCAGCCAGGTCCTGGGCCTGGAGGTTCTCCGCCTGGCCGTGCCAGGACAACTGGTAAGGCTGGAGGTTCGTCCACCACGCCCAGGCCGGGTCCGGCGCGGTCCGGCCGGCTTCTAGATCCCGACGGAAATCCGCCACGATGGAAAAGGCGCCGGCGCTGGCCCAACGGCTGGACAGTTGCTCGACTTGAAGGCTGGCGGCACCGGACAGGGGGACGGGGTTGGTCAGGGCGTGGACCCAATTGGCCGAGAGGCAAGGTTTGGCGCCGGCCGCCCAGGGGGTCCACCCGTCCGCCGCGGTCAAGGAAAGGGTCCCGCGAACCAGGTTCGTTTCGCTTTCGGCCGCCTTCAAACCCAGGTGCAGATGCAAGTTGGTGGCGGCGCCCCAGCGGGTCTCGGCCGCCGCCGCCTCGAGTCTGACCTCCGCTTCGCTGACCTGGTTGGAGGCCGGCAGCAACAGGGTGGTGAGCCGGCTTTGGCGCAAGGTACCCCAGCGGGTTTGGGCTCCCTCGGCGCGCAAGGAGAGGCGCACGAGGAAACTCCGCAAATCGCGAGCATCGCCGCGCACATCCAGTTTCAGCTCGGGGGTGCCGTCAAACTGGACGGTCTCGAGCAGGTCCGCCAGCCGCCGCAACCGGCGCGGGCCCTGGCCCGCCGCGGTGGATTCGGAAGTGCGGAAGAACGGCCACTCCGGGATGGCGGAGGCGTTGGTGATCATGCCGGAGAGCTGAATGGTTGTGCCGGCAAAGGCGGCGGTGAAGGCCTCGAGCTGCCACTGGTCGTCGGGCAACAGGCGGAGGTCGGTGCGCAGTTTTTCGACGACGAGCTGGCGGGGGGGCGCGTTGGTGTCGGGGACGGGCCAGACCAGGCGGCCGTCGCGGAGGCGCAGGCCCGTGACCTGAAATTGGAATCGCGCCAGCGCGGCGCGGTCGAGTTGGACCTGCACTTCGCGGGCGTTCAGGCGCGGGCCGGATTCGGAATCGAAACCGCCAAACCGGACTTGCTCGGCCACGATGCCTTCGATCCAGCGCCAACGCAGGCGCGAGAACTGAAGGTCCAGGCCCCGGCTCCGCAGTTTTTCGAGGATGGGCTTCTTGATGAACGACGGGAGCCCGACCTGGTTGAGATAAATCAGCCCCCCCAGGCCGAGCAGGACCAGCAGCCAGACGGCCATGCGGAAACGCCGGAAGTAGAGGCGGCAGCGGCGCCAGAACCGGGGTTTGGGGTGGGTGCGCTTGGACGAACTGTTCAAGGGGAGGACCTCGGGACCCGCCAATCGGGGACTAAACGCCGGGCGGGACCGACAGGTAGGAGACAATATCGCGGTACAGCAGCCAGGGGAATTCGCAAATCCATAACTGCCCGTCCAGGGTCACCGCGGCGTACTGGTACTGCGACGGCGCTTCCCCGCCGAATTCGATGGTGGCCGTCGCGCCGGTTTTGAGCTCGAGGGTGATCTGATGACTGTTGGTGGTGAAACCGTAGCGCGCGCGATATTCCTCGCCGCAAGCCACCCAGACCGCCGCCGAGGCCCGGGCCAGCGCCCGCACCGTTTCCTCGATGGCGAGGTCATTGATGACCCCTTGCGAGCCCGGGGCCAGCGACCAGTCGTGCGCCCCGCGATGGAGAATCTTCCGGGTGCGGCCGTCCTGCCGAATGACAACGCTGGCGACGTTGGTCACCTGAAAATCCCACAGGCGCCGCTCCCGCAACTGCCACGGCGCGGCGGGGAGGCGGAGAAAATCGGCGGTGGTAATGGCATACACGAAGCTCTCGTCCGTGCGGCGGACATAAACCCGGTCGGTCTGGTTGGTGGAAACGCCGAAATGCAGGTCGGCCAGCACGACATTGGTTTTCAGGCCGGCGGCATTGGTCACCGAAGTCTTCAGCACGAACTGGCGCAAGGGGGCCGCCAGACCGTAGGCGGGCAGGTCCGGTTCCGTCACGACGTCCTTGACGAATTGGGCGATCTGCAGCCCGCTCAAGGTCCCAAGCAGCTCCCGCACCAGGTCGGGGTCGGCGCGAAATCCCGCCGGCAACACGCGCCACTGGTCGCCTTCCTGCTGCTCGAGGCTGAAAGGCGTTTCGCTCCGCACTTCGACCGCGTCCACGGGGTCGGTCAGGGCCACCAGGTGGGGGTCGCGGAACTCGTTGAAGCTGGCGCGCCAGGCGGTGAGCGGATCGGTCAGGACGGTAAAGATGGTGGGGGCGCCCAGGCGGCGGCCAAACACCAGGCCGGGTTGGTTGGTCGGGCTGGCGCCGAACTGCAGAGCCGCCACCAGGTTGGTTCCCTGGCGGAACGCGATCTGGAGCGGCGGGGACTGCAGCCCGAAGGGTTCCAGGTCGGCGGCGGGGTTGTCCGACACGAACGACTGCACCTGCAAGGCCTGGAGGACTTCGACCGACTCGCGGATGCGGGCCTGGTGGGCCCGCGCGGGGAAGGGACGCACCAGCCGCCACAGGCCGGTGGCGGCGTCCAGTTCCAGCTCGAAAACCTTGGCCCCGTTGGTGACGGTGATGAGATTGTAGGCGCCGGGCTTGAGGGCCAGAATGGAAGTATCGCGCCACTCCGCCGCCGCGCGCGGAACCAGGTTGAGCAATTCGGCATCCACCACGAACGCGCCCTCCTGGCCGACGATCTGGATGAAAACCTGGTCCCCGGGGGCGGTCCGGGCGCCGAGGAGAAGCTGCACCCGATAATCCGGCTGGCTGAGGATGAGCGAGGCGGCCTGGAGCGAGGTCAGCCCGAATTCCTCCTCCGCAGTGGGGCGGGCGCGGATTTCGGCGGCCGTGATGGTCGTGGCGGGGGTGAGTTTTTCGAGGTAGGCCAGCAATTGGGCTATTTTAATCCCCTGGGCCGGGTAATGAACCGGCTCGGTCAGTTGCCAGGCTCCCTCGACCCGCTGCGCGTGAATTTCCAACTGGTTGGTTCCCGGGGGACGCACCTGAAGGCTGGTGACCGCGTCGGCGCGCAATTGGGGAAGGAGTCTGGCGGGTCCGGCCTGCGAGCGGGGACTGGCGTAGCGGTGGTTGATGAGGATAAACGCCAGCAAGCTGGCGGCGACAATCAACCAAGTCCAGGTGGCACGGGCGTTCATCGGCGGCGACGGAACCAGACCAGGCAGCCCGCCAGCAGCACGCCGCCAGGCATCACGCCCAGCAACAGCCATTGCGTGCGGGCCAGTTCGGAAGGAGTCATGGCCAGGCGATACTCCGTGATGGGCCTCGGCCCCAGGCCCTCAAGCAGGTGCGGGCGGTCCAACAGCCAGTTGACGGCGTAGCCGGCAAAATCCCGGTTGGCCGCCGAGTCAATTTGGTGATTGGCCAGGAAGATCGAGTCGCCCACCACCACAATCCGGCTGGTGCCGCGTTCGGTAATGACATTCTTGATGGCCCCCTTTTCCACCGCCACCGCCAGCGGATAGGACTGCCGGGCCCGACCGGGCGCGCCGGTGAGTTCGGACCTGGGACCGGAGAAAGCGATTTCCTCGACCTGGGCGGCGTCGGCGGGAACGGCGGGCCCCTGTTTTTTGCCCACCCAGCGCGGGAGGATGAGGTGGAGGCTCATTTGGACCAGCGGCTCGACGATGGGATGTTTGCTGAAGCGGCTGACAATCACGTCGGTGCCGGACATCGTATGCTCGACATCCTTGACGACGTTGGTGGCCACCTGCACGTTCCATTTGGCCAGAACCTGCTCGAGGCCCGTCTCCCCCTTGCTCAGGGACAGCACATTGAACAAAGCCAGCAGTCGGCCGCCCTGGTCGAGGTACTGTTCGATCTTCTGCAATTCGAACTCGGGGATGGCGGTGGCGGGGCCGGCCACCACCAGCAGGTTGCAGTCCATCGGCACCTGGTTGGTGCCCAGGAGCGAGAGTTTCTCCACCTGGACATAATTCTGCTGGAGCAGGCCCGCGAACTTGAGATAACCGACACTCTTGTCCCCGCTGTCAATTTCGTGCTCGCCGTGGCCGCGGAGAAAATAGGCCTTGAGCGGCTTGGGGTTGGTGATGGCGATGAGGGCGGAGGTGAAGGCCTTTTCCCCCTCGAAGGCGGTGGGCTTGCGCCGGTATTCGCGCTGCTCGGGGTTGGGCAACTGCTCGAGGACGTACTTGGTCAGCGCGTTGCCGTCCACCGACCGGACGCGGCCGCCGCAGTCAAAAATGATGACGTTGCGGGCGGTGGGGCCGGAAAGGAAGGGGTAGGCCGTTTGCAGCTCGCGGGCGGCGCCGGGGTCACGCAGGTAATCCACCACGCGGAGGGAGAGCTTGGAGTTCAGCAGCTTGTACTCGTTCAGCAGGTCCATGACCGTGCTGAACAACGGCTCCTCCTTGTCGTAGTAAACCGTGATTTTAACCTCGTTGGTGATGGACTCGACAAAATTGACGGTGCGGGGGGACAGCGGGTTGCGGGGGTGGCTGCTGGCGTTGAGCCGGACAAAATAGGTCTGGCTGATGTAGTTGACCATCACCACCACCGCCAGGACCAGGCAGACCACCAGGCCCACGTGAAACCCCATCCCCCACTTGCGGTAGGGCGAAAAGCTGGGCTTGGGTTTGGGCTCGGGCATACTATTTCCACCGGCGGCTTTCCACAATCCGCAAGGTCAGGAACAGGAAAAACAGCGTCGCGCTCAGGTAAAGCACCACCGCCCGGGTATCAATCACCCCGCGGGCAAAGTCGTGCATTTGCTCGAAGAAGGAGAGCGCGGCGAGCACCTGGGTCTGCCAGCTCGGGCGGAGGGGAAGCTGGCTGGAGAGAACGCCCACCAGGAAGAGGGTGGCCCCAAACACCAGGCTGATCATGGCGGCGGTGACCTGGCTTCGGGTCATGGCCGAGGCGCAGCAGCCCAGCGACAGGAACAGGCACCCCAGCAGGAGGATGCCCAGAAAGGTGCTGCCCACCGCGCCGAGGTCGAACGCCGAAGGGTCGTTCGTGTAATGCCGGACGATGAGCAGGCAGCCCAGCAGGGGCAGCCACATGATCATGTAAAACACCAGCGCCGCGGTGAACTTGGCCAGCACCACCTCCCGATCGCTCACCGGCGCCGTCATGAGGGTCTCGAACGTGCCCGAGAACTTCTCGAGGGCGAACAACCGCATGGTGATGACGGGCGTGGACAGCAACAGGATCAGCCAGAAGAAAGGCGTGATGTAGAACAGTTCGGTGACCGGCATCAGCGTGGGCTCAAGCTGGAGCTTCTCCAGCAACACCACGAAACTCAGGCCCATCAGGAACAGGGCGGCGGCGATGATGATGTAGCCGGTCATCGAGAGGAAATAACCGGACAGCTCGCGCCGCGTGAGGGTCAGGTAAGCCTGCATCAGGACTCCTCCTCTTCCTCGGGGCGGGTGACCTGCACGTAAATGTCCTCGAGCGAGTGCCGGTTGCGGGTCAGTTCCCGCAACAGCCAGCCCCGCTGGCGGGCCAGCTCGTAAATCCGCGGCCGCAGGTCCAGCCCGTCCCGCGGGGTGAGGGCGCAGCGGTGGTAGGCGCCCTCGGCCGGCGAAACGTCGAACTGCTCGACCTCGGGCATCTGCGCCCAGCATTCGTTCAGTTCCTCCAGCGGCGCGGCGATCTCGGCCAGAATCTGGCTGTGGCCGCTCATGAAGCGCTGCAGGTTGTCGGGGCTGTCCGCCGCCAGGATGCTCCCTTCGTACATGATGACCATGCGGTTGCACGTCATTTCAGCTTCGGGGAGGATGTGGGTTGAAATCAGGACGGTGTGGTCGCGGGCCAGGCTCTTGATCAATTGGCGGACGGCGCGAATCTGGTGGGGGTCCAGGCCGATGGTGGGCTCGTCCAAAATGATGAGTTCAGGTTCATGCACCAGCGCGTCGGCCAGCCCCACGCGCTGGCGGTACCCCTTCGAAAGCTGCCCAATGATCCGCCGCGAAACGTGGGTCAGATCGCACTGTTCCATCACCACGTCCACCCGCTCCCGCGAGCGGCGCCGGCTCAACCCCTTGAGCCGCGCCCGGAACTTCAAATACTCCCGAACCCGCATGTCGTAATGGAGCGGGTTGTTTTCGGGCATGTAACCAATCCGGCGGCGGACTTCCTCGGAATGCTCGTACACATCCAGGCCGGCTACGCGCACCGTGCCCGACGTAGCCGGCAGGTAGCAGGCCAGGATGCGCATGGTGGTGCTTTTCCCGGCCCCATTCGGACCCAGCAGCCCCACGATTTCCCCCCGCCGCACCGTGAACGAAATGTTCGACACGGCGGCATGTCCGGAATACCGCTTGGTCAGGTTCTCGACTTCAATCATCAAGCCGTCGTTCATGTCCGAAGCCCAACGCGCAGTCTAACGCACTCGCACCCGGTCGAGCCATAAAAAATTGGAAGGCGAGAAGGGCTCGCGCTTCCGTGGATCCACGCGTTGAAAAGTTCGACGGCGGCCGGTGGCGGAATGTTCATTCCCGATGGCGGAAAGCCGCGGCGGGCGGTGGGGAACCGGGCTTGAAGCCTCCCACGGCCGGAGGGGGGCACGCCGCCCCACGCCGTCGCGCCAAGGGCCCCCAGCCCCCCGGCCAGCGGCGAGAATCTGCCCTCGGGCCCCTACCGCACCCGCAGCTCGACGGTGCCCTGGCGGAACTCGACGTAGCTGCCGCCCAGCCGCCGCGGCACAATGACCGTCAGCGTAATGGTGTCCCCGCTCTTGCGGGTGGCCAGAACCTCGCCGACGATTCGCAACTCGCGCGCGGGCTGGCCTTCGATGCCCGTCAGCAGAAACCCCCGCTCGAGCCGGGCGGCGGCGGCGGGGCTGCCGGCCTCGACGGCCTCGATAAACAGGCCGTCTCCCGTGTTCAGGCCGAACCGTTGGGCGGTCTCGGCACTGGGTTCGAGCAAGGTCAAACCGGTCTTTTGCCTGACCAGCTCGTCGAAGGGCTGCAGCCGAACCACGACCTCGCGCAGGTCATTGCCGCGCTGAAGCGCCAGCCGGGCGGTCTTCTTCGGCGAGTCCACCAGCGCGCGATTGAACGCCGTGAGGCTCCGCGGCGCCTGGCCGTTGATTCGGACAATCCGGTCGTTTTCCTGAATGCCGGCTTTGGCCGCCGGGCTGGAGGGCTGGACGGCGGTGACGAGCAGCGGGTCGCTCCCGGGCCGCAGCAGGGCGCCGAACCAGAGGGAATCGGTGACTTCCGGCGTGAAAAAGCGGGAGATGGCGGCGGCCACCTGTTTGACGGGGATGGAGAACCCCACGCCCATGCCGCGCTGGCCATCCTCCTCGCGGTAAACCGCCACGTTCAGTCCAATCAATTCCCCCCGCAGATTCACCAGCGGCCCCCCGCTGTTGCCGGGGTTGATGGCCGCGTCGGTTTGCAGCCAGTCTTCCACGTTCAGCGGCTCGTTGCCGGTCGAAGGACGGCGGTTTTTCGAGCTGAGGATGCCCTTGGTGACGGAGCTGCCCAGGCCGAAGGGATTGCCCAGCGCCAGCACCGTTTCGCCCAGCAGCAGATCGTCGTCGGGCGCCAGCTTGATGGCCCGGAGTTTTTCTCCCGGCGGCAGGTCCACCTTGAGCAGGGCGACATCGCTGCCCGGCGTGGCCACAATGCGCCGCGCCTCGAATTCGCGCCCGTCCCAAAGCTTGATCTGCACCCGGTTGGCGCGGCTGACCACGTGGTAGTTGGTCAAAATGTAGCCGTCCTCGTCAATGATGACGCCCGAGCCCAGGCTGATGGACTTTTGCTGCCGGGGCAGCACGCCGGGCCAGCCGTAGAAATTGCGCAGGAGGTTTTCATACCAGTCATGCCGCTGAATGATGGTTTCGGTGGCGATGTTGACCACGCTGGGAATCACCATCTCGACCGCGTTCACCACCGCATCGCGGCGAATGTCCGGCGCGGCCGCCACCGCCGCCGGAGCGGGGCCCGACGGCGCCAGCCAGGCCACAAGCAACAGCGGCGCCACTCGCGCCGGCCGCGTCGGAAGGAAGGAGGCAAAGCATCGCAGTTTCATAATCACCTCTGTCATAAACACCGCCAGCATGCGCCAGATGCGCCCAAATTCCAGCCGGAAACGCGGCGCCTCGACTTGGGGCTTGACTTTGCGTCGCGGCCGGCCCACAAGCGGGGACGGCATGCATCCGGTTTGGTCCAGTTTCTATGGCCAATGGCGGCTGCGCTCCGGCGGGGTGACCGTCCTGCGTGAAAACCAGGATTCCCCGCCGGAACGGTTGCTGCAATCCATCTGGCTTCATCAGCGGCTGTGCCGCGAGCGCCTCAAAACCGTGGACGGCCGCGAAGTGCGCGTGTTGCATCCGGGATTTCACAACCGCGAGGGCGGGCCGGATTTCAAGGGGGCGGTGATCCAGCTCGGCGACGGGCCGGCCGAGACGGGCGATGTGGAGGTGGACCTGCAGGCGTCGGCCTGGAAAGGGCACGGTCACGACCGCAATCCCGCCTTCGGGCGGGTGATTCTGCATGTGCTTTGGGAAAGCCCCCGCGCGCCGGGCGGCGGGCCGCCGACGGTGGTCATCCGCGAGGCGCTGGACGCGCCGCTGGGGGAGCTCAGTCTTTGGCTGGGCAGCGAATCGGGGTTTGACCTGCCGGCGGACCTGCGCGGGAAATGCTGCGCGCCGCTGAGCCAGCTCGCTGAAACGGAGGTGACCGGCCTGCTGCACCAGGCCGCGCGGGTGCGGCTGCAAAGCAAGGCCGCCCGGTTCCAAGCCCGGGCGCGGCAGGCCGGCTGGGAACAGTCGCTTTGGGAAGGCCTGTTTCGGGCCCTGGGTTACAAGCACAACGTCTGGCCCATGCAGCGGCTGGCGGAGCTGCGCCCGCGCTGGACGGAGGCGGCGGAACCGTTGACGCTCCAGGCGCGGCTGTTTGGCATCAGTGGTTTGCTGCCCGCCGAGCTTTCCCGCGCGCACAAAGGGGCCGATCTCTACCTGCGCCGGATTTGGGATTGCTGGTGGCGGGAACGGGACCAGTTCGGCGACTGTCTGCTGCCGCGGAGCGTCTGGCGGCTGCACGGCTTGCGACCGGCCAACCATCCCCAGCGTCGCCTGGCCCTCGGGGCGCATTGGTCCGGCGCGAACCGGCTGCCGGCGGACCTGGAGAACTGGTGCGTGCGCGAAGTCCCGCGCTCCGAGCTGGTCCACTCGCTGGCTGCGGTGCTGCAAGCCGGTCCGGACCCCTTCTGGTCGTGGCATTGGACGTTTCGTTCCTCCCGCCTGTCGCGTCCCCAGCCGCTGCTGGGAGTGACCCGCGTGACGGACTTGGCGGTGAATGTCGTTTTGCCCTGGCTGCTCATCCGGGCCGAGGAAGGCGGCAACGCGCCGCTCGCGCGCCGCATCGAAGCGCGCTATTTCGACTGGCCGGCGGGCGAGGACAACGCCGTGTTGCGCCTGGCGCGGCAGCGGCTGCTGGGGGTCTCGGCGCGCAAAGGGCTGCCCGGCGCCGCGGCCCAGCAAGGGCTGATCCAGCTTGTGCGCGACTTTTGCGACCACTCCAACGCGGTGTGCGAAGCCTGCAAACTGCCGGCCCTGGTCCGGGACTGGAAGGGGGCCGGGAGAGGATGAGGGATGAAACCTGAAATCTGAAAGGGGGGGACATAGGACCATCGGACTATCGGATGATGAAAAGACCATAGACCGAAGACCATGGGCCTTGGATTGTGGAACCAAGGACTGGCGGACGATCGGACCATGGACCAACATGGCGACGCAAGGCCGCCACCCACAGACGCGACCGCTGACCCCTGACCTTCCCACCTTCCCACTTTCCCACCTTCCCACTTTCCTACCTTCCTACCTTCCTACTTTCGCACTTTCCTACCTTGCTACTTTCCCACCTTCCCACCTTCCCCCCAATTTTCCCGAGATTGAGCCGGGCCGAAGCGGGGCGCGGAGTTGGAAATGGCCTGGCGTGCAATGCCGGAGCTCTGCGCATTTTGCGTCTCGGCGGTTCGACCGAGGAGGGCCCGCAGACCACGCAGACGGACGCAGAACCGGGCGGGTCCGGGCTGGGCCCCAACCCGCAGCCGCTTCCATGCAGTGGATATGACCGCGGATAACGTGGATGACACGGATAAGAAAGAGCGGGAGAGAACTCCGGCCAAGCCTGGCGATGTCCCGGACGAGCGACTTCGCCCGCCACCGGGAGCCCTGTGCGGCGTCTCCCTCATCCGTGAAATCCGCGAAATCCGTGGTCGCTGCTTTGCTCGGTCACGCCTATCGCCTCGTTCCTGGCTCTGCGCGCCGCACCTCGGCCTTCGTGGTCGGGTGCGCACTCCGCTGCGCGCTTTACCTGGAATTGTTGGGGACGGGTAACCAAGCTGGGGTGGCGGCCTGAGGGCCGTGCCCTGGCCGACGGTGTTAAACCCCGCCGGGAGTTTGAGACCGCGCGAGAACGGTTGTCATCGGGGCCCGGCAACGCAAGCCTTGTGACGCCGCGTTGCCGCGGCTTCGACCCATCCCGCTATGAAATATTCCGGCTAGGGCGCCGGGCCGAAGGTGACGCGGCCGCTCTGGTTGGTGCCCAGGAAATAGCCGTGGCCGGTGTCCAAATCCTGCAGAATCGCGCCCTTGAACGTGTTGGTCCGGGTCCGGTCCGGGGTGACCACATTCCCGCTGAACACCCCGTTGGTCACGTTCAGCACGAAGCTCATCCGGTTGCTGGCCGGGCCGATCACCTTGTTGGCCTCGGTGAGTTCCACCAAGTTCGTGAACGCCGCCGCCAGATTGCCGCCCTCGAAGACCACCGCCCCGTTGGTCACGTTGATGACGCGTGTCGTCCGGTTGGCGGGCGCGGTGATGCGCGAGCCTTCCGCCAGCACCACGTTGGTGAATCCGGCCGGATAGTAACGCGAAGCCGGGATCGGCGGCCGCACCCAGCTCACCTGCCCCTGCAAATTGGCGGCCGGCTGGTTGGCGTCAAACTGCACCCAGCTCCAGACCGAGCCCTTGCCGCTGTAAAGCGAGGCATACAGCGGCCACAGCCCGTCTTTGGAAATCGGCGCCGCCTGGCTCACGGCGGTGCCATCGGCCAGCGAGCCGCTCAGGGTGATTGTGCCGCTCGAGGCCACCGTCACCGCCCCGTACCCATCCCCCATCGGCACGGCCGGGTCGCCGTCCGGTCCCGGGAACACCAGCGTGTAGCGGCCGGCAAAGCGGGTGGCGCGGTTGTTCGTGGCATTGAACACCGCCCGATTGGCCAGCAGCCCGGCCGTCCAGGTGCCGTCACTGACCGTGCCGGTGAGCCGGTCCGCGCCCGGACTCAAATCCAATGCCAGGGCGAGGTTAAGCGGCGGAAGGGTGAGGCCGCGGGAAATGCTCTTGGAAGCCGTGCCATCCACTTCAAACTTCCCGCTCAGCGAGTATTTTTTCCCGCCGGTGGCCAGGCTGGCGCTGTAAGCGCGGCTTTCATTGACATAGAGCGTGAGGAACCCCGAACTCTCATGCTGACGATCGCCGGGGACGGCGAACAGGCCGTAATAATAGCCTTTCGCGCCGAGAAAATAATTCGGCACGAAGTTCGCCTGCAACACCAGGTTCGAGACCATGGTGAACTTGAGGGTCGGACCGTTGGTCAGGAGGGTCAGGCTCGGCGACACGCCGCCAATCCAGTTCGAAAACATCTGCCCGGAGCCCGGCAGCGCCGTAATGGAGTAACTCCTGCCCACCTGCAGCACCGCGTTGCTGTAATTGGGCGAGACTTTGCCGGCGCCGGTGGTCTGCACGATCAGCCGGTCGGTCGGCACATAAATCACGCTGACCTTGCTGGTCGGCGAGACGTTGCCGCTGGTGTCCACTGCGTAAGCGGAGATGACGTTGGTGCCGGGGTCCAGCATCGCGGTGCCGGTCCAGTGGAGCCAATTGTCCGAGGTGGAGGCCGTCAGCCAGCCGTAATTCTTCACCTGGAAGAAGACATTGGAAACCTGGACATTGTCTTTGGCCACCCCCGAGACTTGAACCGCGGGGTTGATGAACTTCTGGCCGGACAGGGGCGCCAGGAGGGTTAACGTCGGCCGCGTTGCCTCGGGCACCACGGTCAGCGTCGCGCTGGCGTTGGTTTCGCCAACGAGGTTGCGGACGGTGACCGAATAGGTCACGCCCGACATGGACTGCTGGACGTTGCTGAGCACCAGCGAGGACTTGGTGGCGAGGAGCATCTGCACGCCGTTGGAATACCATTGGTAGGACAACGGCAGGCTGCCCGCCGCCCGCACGCTGAAGGTGGCATTGCCCCCCGCCTGCACCACCTGGTTCTGCGGCGCGGACAGAATCGTCGGCGGCACTTCGCTGGGCACGGACAAGACCCGGTCCATGACGAAGGTTCCGGTCCCCATGCCGGGCACCCGCACACTGCCCGAAAGCCGGCGCAGCGTCGGGTTCAACGTTCCTTGAACCTCCGTTCCGCCCATGCTCGTTGAAACAAACGCCAGCGTGGTCGGGTTGATCATACCTCCCCCGCCGTCCCCAATCGCGCCCGTGCTGTCAAACTCCACGTACCCCACATTCCCCTCGGCCGTGACCATTCCCCGCAGCTTGCCGCTTAGCAATCCCAAGGTCCACGAACCGGAATAGTAGCCGGCCACCGCCTGGAAGGGGCCCTGGTCCGGCTGGCGTTCGCCCTCCAGCCTTGTGCGCCAGGAACCATCCAAGGCGTATATTTCTCCCTCCATGCCCCCGTCGCTCCAGATTTCCCCCCAATACCGGACATTGTTGACCACGAATTCCCACTCGCCCTCGCGATCGAGCTTGAACACCTGATAGAAGCCGCGGTCGCGGGCCCCGTCGAATCCCAGCAAGGTCGCCTGGAGATTGGTGTTCACGAAAAGCCCCCACACGCCCACAATCTGATAGCCGCCCCCGCCATTTTCTCCCCAGAGCCGGCCCGCGTACAGGCCCGGGTACCTGGGCGGGTTGAGCCGGCGCAGTTCCTTCTCGATGTCCACCACCGATTCCCCGATCAAGACTCCGCCCAGCGTGTAATCCGGGAGCGAATTGGGAACGTAACTGTCGCCGTTGAATTTCGGCAGCAGACTGCGGAGGGACTTGGTCCCGGCAAAATAGGCGCCGGCATAGACGTAATGGTCATCGTTGGTTTCCACCATGACCGGCTTGAACACGGACGCCAGGGCGGTCGTCAGGTTCTCTCGGAACCGCGCTTCCTCGGCTGCATCCTCGGGGTCGAGGTTGAACAGCCGCTGGGCGCCGTTGGTCCGGGCATTGCGGATGAAGTCTGACGCGGCGAAGTAGAGGTGAATCGCGTTGGTGAACGAGGCTCTGGACTCGAGCAGTTCCGCCTTGCTGTTTTGCGTCAGCAAGTTGGGGAAGGCGGCCAGCAGGCTTTGAATCGTCAGGGTGTCCGCCTTGCCCATCTGCTCGAGCTGATTGATCCAGATGTTGAAGTTGTGGGCGTTGAGCGTGTGGCCCAGGCCTTCGGCCGCATGGAGAAATGCCCGCGCGAGGAGAACATCCCCGTAATCAATCGTGACCGGCTCGATGGCGGTCTCGCTGGCGGTCAGGGGCAGAAGGAATCCCGGGCTCGTGACCTTCGCCAAATTCTCCAGGGATTGCCGGAGGGTCGGAATCACCGCGTTGCTGACCACGCGAATGCCTTCGGCCGAATACAGGTTTGGCGGCAGGATGACGTCGCCGTTTGTCGTACGCCTGAAATCCGCCGTCCAATCATACAGGTTGCGTCCCGCCGCCGGCAGGCCCAGGCGGGTCAGAAAGTTGCTGCAAGCGGGCTGGCGGGGGATCAGCAGGATGCGCGTGGCGGCGGCCAGCACATTGGCCGCCTGGTGGTTGGGCGCGAGAGCCAGCGCATTCGTAAAGCGCGAATAAGCGGCCGGCAGGTTGCTGCTGGACAGGAACTGCCGTCCCTGAAGCACCAGCTCATCGGCGGTTTGAGCCCCCAGATTGGCGGCGCACAAAAGGGCTGTAACGAGACATACGTTGCGAATTTTCATAAGGAACCATCTGCCTGGCTGTTGTTTGAATCTAAGGTAATGAGGGTCTTGGTAAACAAATTCCATTGGTGCAGAAAGCCGTTGCTGTCCCAAACGACCGTTCCGGTCGGGGAGCCCAGGAGCAAAGTGGCGCGCGGCACCTGGACGAGCCCGGCGTCGGTTTCGAGCGTCAGCTCCTCCAGCATGCAGTGGTCCGTTTCGGGCTTGTCCGGCAGTTGCAGGCGGCGCGCCTGGAGTCGAGGTTCGCTCTCACCCCGAAAGGAAACGCTCACCCCGCGCCACTCGACCCGGCTGCTGCGGGCCAGAGGCGAAAGCTTCACCCGAAAACCGGCTGTCCAGTTGGTGCCGGGCTCCGTCCGGGCCAGCTCGAGCCGCACGCCCTGCGCGACCAGCACCGGCATCAATTTCACCCGGAAAAAGCCAATCCGCCGCTGCTCCGTAAACACCCGCTCCACGCGCAGCGTCCCGGCAAGGGTGGACCCATCGCCCGCGTAAATCCCCACCGCCAAATGGCGCCCCTCCCCCAGTCGCGCCTCCGCCGCCTCCCCGCTCAGCGCCAGAACCCAAAAGGACAATACCAGCACCGCGCTCAAGCGAACCCGCGCCTGGGGCGCGGTCGCCGGTAAAACCCGGACCTTTGGATTGTAAAAGTTCACACGTTGCCACTCCGAGAGAACACAGTCGCCTCAAAAAGTGGGCCGATGGGTCATGGCTGTAGCAGAGCCCGCGCCGTTTGCAAGCGCCAAATCAGGGCAAATCCGGGCGGCAGCGCGCGAGCCACTGGACCCGGAGGGGCTGCGAAAGGCGAGCTACGGTTGTTTGGGGCCGCTCGCCTCCGGACTCGCGCCGGGCGCGGCCGCGGCAGGGTTGGACTCAATCAATTGAAAGAACTGTCTCAAGCCCCCGATGAACCGGGCGCGGTCAGCCAGGGGATTGTTGTGGTCGCCGCTTAGCTCGCAGAACAGTTTGGGGGGATTCGCGGCGGCAAAGTTCTTTTCCGCGTGCGCGAACCCGACCAGGTCGTCGGCGCGACTGTGCATGACCAGCACCGGGACCTTGACGCGCGGCAGCTTCGCTTGGGTGTCGTAGCGGATGCGCGCGAGCCGGCGGACAGGCAGCCAGGGGAAGAGCTCGGCGCCGATGTCCGGGATGCTGGTGAAGGTGCTTTGCAAAATCAGGCCGCCACAGGGCTCGCGGAGGACGAGTTCGCAGGCCACCGCGCCGCCAAGCGACTCGCCAAAAGCAAGGATGTGGGAAGGGGAAAAACCCCTGGCCCGGAGCCACGCATGGGCGGCCTGGGCGTCAAGATAGGTTCCTTCCTCGGAGGGCCGCCCGCGACTCCGGCCATACCCGCGATAATCGAACACGAACACCGCCGCCCCGGTTTCGAGCATCGCGTCGCAGGTGTCCAGGCGATGGGTGATGTTGCCGGCATTGCCGTGACAGAACAGCAGCACTCGCGCGGCGCCGGGCGCGGCGCCGGCCGGGGGGAAAAACCAGCCGTGAAGCTCGACGCCGTCGCGGCTCCGGAAATTCGCTTCCTCGAAGGGGCGGCCCAGCTCGGCGCCGGTGGCGTCCAAGGCCCGGCTCGGATGATAAACCTGATGATGTTCAAACCAGCGCCACATAATAAAAAGGGCGAGGCCGCCCAGGACCGGCACGGCCAGCCTCCGGAACATTCCCGCCCGCGGCTTCATACCTGGCCCCTCATTCGTTCCGGAGGGCGGACAAGAGGTTCCCGCGCAGGGCGACGCGGATCGCCAACACGACCCAAGCCAGGCCGTTGGCCAACACGGCGGCGAGCGTAAGCCCCAGCGAAATCACCGGAAAGTCGAGGCCGGGGGCGAGCAGGGACGGCAGCACCGCCAGGCCGGCCGCCAGCATGCCCAGCGCCAGGCCCCCCGCCAGCAGGGCGCCGTGCTCGCTCAACAACATGCGCGACAACCGGCCGCGTCGGAACCCCACCGCAACCAGCAGCGCCAGCTCGCCGCGCCGCTCCAGCACGTTTCGCAAGACCACAATCCCCAAGCCGGCGCTGCCCAGGAGCAATCCGAGACCGCCGAGGATTTGGAACGCGCCGAGGTAGGTGTTTTGGACGGCATTGAACGCGTTGAGCCGGGCCACGGCGGGCGCCAGCACCAGGCCGCGGTCCTGCAGCGCGCGGGACAGGGTCGCCGCCAGCTCCGCCGCCCGATCCGGCGCAACACTGATCAGAAACCAGCGATAACCGCTCTCGGACGGAAACTTCTTTACGAACGCCGCCTCGTCAATGACCAGCATGCCCTGGAGCACGGAATTGGCCACCGCCCCCACCAACCGCAGTTTGAACAGGCGGCCTTGCTCATCGCGGTAATCCAACGTGTCGCCCACCTTCTTCCCGAGGGACCATTGGATCGAGTTCGCGTCGCCGATGGCGGGAATCTCGTCCGCCGCGACCTGCGCCCGCAACAACTCCCAACCCCGGCCCCGGTCCAGGCCCCGGGCGGCCTTGGAAAAAGTAAAGCGTCCGGTCAGCCGCTCCGGTTGCACGCCGGCCAGGCGCGGTTGCTGGGCGCGGTTGAGGTTCAGACAACTGGCCTCGTCGCCGTCGCGCACGCGGAACGGCACGACGCGCGCATCGGCAAGGTCCCTGGCATCCAGCCCGTAGAACTCGCGGCCTGCCGGCTGGTTCAGGTCCTGCGTCACGGGCAGGGTGGACTCGCCGATGAACGCGAACCCTCCCGTTCCCGAGCCGGGCCGCGACGCGTCGCGGCCGGCCTCGAGGCGGAAAACGCCGATGGAAAGGATGACAAAGCAGGCCGAAGCCAGCAAACTGACCGTGGCCAGACTGCGGGACGTCCGGCGGGCGCAATTGCGCAGACTGAACTCGAGCAGGCTCGCCCGGAAATGGCGGCGCCGGCGCGAGGGTTGCTTCAGCCGGAAGGCGACCGCCGCCAGGCCGGAGAGGAGCAGCAGGGCGCCCGCACCAAAGAACGCCCCTGCGTTGGTGGTGTCTCCGCGCGCAATGACCCAGCCAAGAATGGCCAGCGCCCCCAGTCCGCCGGCCATCATGAGCCAGAAGGCGCGGCGCGGGTTCTGCTCCGCCAGGACGGCGCGGGGAATGCCGGAGAGCAGCTCGTGGGCGGGTTGCCGCCCCTGGTGTCGCAACGCGAGTCCGAGCGTGAGGATGGCGATGGCCGCGCTGGCGCCAAACCCCAGCAGCAAGGGGGGCGCTCCCACGTGAAAATCCACTCCGCTGCCGGCGAGGGCGTCCCGCCACAGGGTTTGCAGCCCCCAAAGCATGCCTTGGGCGTACAGCACCCCGCCCCCCGTGCCGGCCGCCGCGCCCAGGCCCGCCAGCGCGGCGCCTTCCCACAAAAAGAGCCGGCGCACTTCCCGGGGAGTAAACCCCAAGGCGAGGAACGTACCCACTTCGGCAGCCCGCTGTTCCAAGCCAAACTGGAACAAAAGACCCATCAGGGTGAGGGCCGCAACCACCAGAAAGAGGCTGAATCCGAGAAAGAGCTGGCCAAAGTCCTGGGATTGACCGGCGGCCCGGAGCGCGCGTTCGCGGACTGGCTCGAAGCGGAGGCCAAGCTGCGCCGGATCGAGCGCGTTTTGGAGCTGGGCGCTCAGGTGGTCCCGGTGCGCGCCGCGCGGCAGGCCCGGCGGGAGCGGAAAGCGGATGGCCGTGGCGTTGCCGAAACGGCTGGCCCAAAGTTTGCGGCCTGCCGCCAGGCTGATGAACGCCTTGGGAGTGCCTCGCCACTGTCTCCAATAGTCTTCGTCCTGCGGACGAATGCGGTAAACCAGCGGAAACCCGGCATCCCAATCGCGGGTGGTTTCGGCTTTCTCGAGCCCGGGAAAATCAGGCATGAGCGAGCGGTCGGCATACACCCCGGCCAGCGGCACAACCGCCCGGATACGGAAATGGTTGGTAGCCTCGCGCAACTGGGCGCCCGATTCGGGCAGGAAGTACGACAGCGCGAGGGTGTCGCCCGGTCCGGCTTTCAGGTCCCGCGCGAGCCACTCGTTAATCAGGATTTCATCCTCGGCGAGGTCCGGCGGAGTAAAGGGTGCGCCGGCGGCGGTGACCATCGAATAAGGCGCCGCGTTGGTGCCGCACACCAACAGGTTGGCCAGGTAGGTCAGAATCACTGTGGTGTTGGCGGGGCCCAGCCGCAGGGCAGTCCCGGTGACATGGTCCTCAAGAAACACGCGCGGGGAGCGCAGTTCCAAATCCCAGGGAGCGGGAGCGTCCGCGAGTCTTAAATCCGCGTCGTCCAGGGTCCAGTTCTGTCGCAGGCGCGCGTTCAGCAACTCGAGCGCGCCCCGCTCGGGCAGCGAAGAGCCCGGGCGCGCCGGGCCGGCAAGCATCAGGTTGGCGGTGTTTGTCAATCCCGCCGCGGCTTCCAGTTCCGTGGCGTTGACAAAGGCATTGAGCGGCGGCGCGCTGCCCGAGTGCAGCGTCAGGTCCCCCCCTTCGGCGGCCGACAACACCCGGTCCACGCGAAGGCGAATGGCGCGAGGGCCAGGTTCCCGGGTGGCGAGGGCGGCGTCTGCCGACAGCGCGCCCCGCCGGCCCAGGCGCAAGAGGAGCGGGTCGCCGGGCTGCAGGCTCAACCGTGCAGCAAGCGCTGCGTTGACCACCACGGCGCCTCCGGGGATGGCGGGCGCCGGCCGAACGCCGGCAAAGCGCCAAAAGTCCGCGTCCACCCCCAGGACCTGGACCTGGTTGGCTCGTGCGGCGGCATCCGCGCGTGTGGCGATGGCCGGGAGCCGGAGCAGGGGGACGACCTGCGGAGCGGGGGCGCCGCGTTCTTCCCCCGAGCCCGCCGCGCGCAGGTGAAGCGGCGGATCGAACTGCCGCTCGGAACCGGCAATGCGGCCCGCCAACGCGCGCCCGAAAACGCGGTCGCCGCCATCGAGGGCAAAACTGGCCGAGGCAAGCCGTTCGAGGGCGCGGTCGCGAAGCGTGACCCGGAGCGAGTAACCGACGACCAGCGCGCCCACGACGGCGGCGCTGGCAATGGCGGCGCCAGCCACCACCCCAAGGTGCGAACGGAAGTGGAAGCGGAGGCTGCGCTGGATGAGGGAACGCCGGGTCATGTCAAGACGTCGGAGGCGGCGTTCCGGGCGCGGCTGGGCTGGGCTGGAGGCGGCCGCCGGAAAGCGTGAAGACCCGGCCCATGCCGGCGGCAAGTTCCATCGAATGAGTCACCACGATGAGCGTCACCCGCTCCTCGCGGTTTAGCTCTGCGAGCAAACGCCCAAGCTCGCGAGCGGAGGCCTGGTCGAGCGCCCCGGTGGGTTCATCCGCCAGGAGCAAGCGGGGCTGGTTGATCAGCGCGCGGGCAACGGCCACCCGCTGACGCTCCCCGCCGGACAGCTCGCCGGGGCGGTGATCCAGCCGCTCGCCCAGCCCGAGGCGCTTCAACAACCGGATGGCGCGTTCCTCGGGCGATTCCTCGCATCGGGTCGGATTATTGGAGCCGGGCGACTCGGCGCCGACTCCCGCCAGAGTGGGCACCAGGACATTTTCCAGGACCGTGCATTGCGGCAGCAGGTAATGAAACTGAAAAACAAACCCGAGCAACCGGTTGCGAACAAACGCAAGCTGGACCTCGCTCAATTGGCCCAAGTCACGGCCTTCGAGCAGAACCTTCCCGGCCGAGGGCCGGTCCAGCCCCCCGATGAGGTGAAGCAGCGTGCTTTTGCCGGAGCCCGAGGGCCCGACCACCGCGACGGATTCCCCCGCCCGCACCTCGAGAGAAATCTCCTCGAGAATCACCAGGGAGCCGGTGCCGGCAGGCGGGTCAAACCGCTTGCTGACCCCGGCCAGTTCGAGCAATGGCACCGGCGCTTCCACGACGCGCATTTTACGCAACGCGCTCAGGCGCAACAGCGAAAAGTTCGCCGACCGCTCGCCGTCGGCCGGAGGTTGAGCTGCCTTCGCCGGCCCCATGGAAATGGCTTTCATGCTGGCTGGCGGAGTGGTGGCGCTCCACGTCGGAGCGGAGTAGCGCTTGCGCGGCGGCAGGACAGCGAGGACGTGCGCGAAGAATTTGAGGAGGGGATTTCCCTCCCGAAGGGATTCCCGGGGGGATGCGGGCTGGATTTCCTTTTCCCCCCCAGCCCGGACCCGTCATTGTGCCCCGCGTGTCAGGATTCGCGTTTTCATTCGGCGGCGGTCGTGCTTTGCTGGGCGGGTGTTGCCGTGCGTGTTATTTGAGGACGAGCATCTGCTGGCGGTGAATAAACCGGCCGGATGGAACACGCATGCCCCGGCTCCCTTCGCGGGGGAAGGCATTTATGACTGGTTGCGTCACCGCGATCCGCGCTGGGCGGCCCTGGCGCTCATTCACCGCCTCGACAAGGAGACTTCCGGCGTGCTGCTCTTCGCCAAAACCGCTTTGGCCCGCCGCTCACTCACCGACCAGTTTACGCGCCGCAGCGTCCGGAAACGGTACCTGCTTTTCACAGACCGGCCGCCCCGCGAGGCAGCCTTCCTCGTTCGAAGCTGCCTGGTTCGGGCCGGTGAAAAATACCTGAGCCGCCCGCCGCATGCCGGCGGCGAACTGGCCGAAACGCACTTCCGAGCACTCCAGTCACGCGAGGCCGGACGGTGGCTGAGCGCGGCCGGACCCGGCATCCGGGACGTGACTGTGCTCGAGGCCGAACCTCGCACCGGCCGCACTCACCAGATTCGCGTCCACGCCGCCGAGGTCGGATTGCCCATCCTCGGAGACACCTTGTATGGCGGCTCGCCCGCGCCGCGGGTCTGCCTCCACGCCGCCGGGCTCCGATTCCTCCACCCGGCTTCCGAGCATCCGCTCGAGATCGTCGCCCCCCTGCCGCGCCTGGACCAACCGCGGCTCGAGCTGCGCCACGCCCTGTTCGACCCGGAACGGACCAACACGTATCGCCTGGTGCATGGAGCCAGTGATGGCTGGCCGGGCTGGTATGTGGACCGACTCGGGGATTACTTGCTCTCCCAAGCCGAAGAACCGCTGACCGGAGCGCAGCAGCAGCACCTCGAGTGGCTGCTGACAATCGTCGGGGCCCGCGGCGCCTATCACAAGCGGCTTTCGCGCCAGGTGCGCCAGACCCCGCCGGAGGCGGCCTCGCCCCAACCGGTCCTGGGCCAGGCCGCGCCGGAGCGCTTCGCCGTCCGCGAGAACGGCCTCCAGTTCGAGTTGAGCTTCCACGAGGGTTACTCGGTGGGCCTGTTTCTGGACCAGCGTGACAACCGCCGGCGTTTGCTCGCCGGCCACGTCGGCGCCGGGTTCGGCCTGGCTCCGGCCCTCAACGAAACCGGTCGAAACCTCGAAGTGCTCAACACCTTCGCCTACACCTGCGCGTTTTCGGTTTGCGCCGCTCGCGCCGGCGCCCGGGTCACCAGCCTTGACCTGTCGAAAAAGTACCTGGATTGGGGCCGGCGCAATTTCTCGCTCAATCAGCTTGATCCGGCCGCTCACGATTTCATCTTCGGGGACGCATTCGACTGGCTTCGGCGCCTGGACAAAAAAGGACGCCGTTTCGACCTGGTCCTGTTGGACCCGCCGACCTTTTCGCAATCCAAGCAATCCGGCGTGTTCCGCGCGGCGCGGGACTATGGCAGGCTGGTGCGCTCGGCAGCGGCGCTGTTGCGGCCTGGCGGGATTCTTTTCGCCTCGAGCAATGCCGCCGGCTGGGCGCCGGAGGACTTTCAAAAAACGGTTCTCTCCGCGCTTTCGGCTGCGGGATGGGCAGCGCGCCAAAGCCATTACGTTCCTCAACCTCCGGACTTCCCGATTTCCCGCGAGGAACCTGCCTACCTTAAAACGCTGTGGCTGAAATTGGAGTGAGCGCCCAGACCCAAGGCGGACATTCCCCCACTTGAACCTTGGCGGAATCCCCGGCAGGCTGTCAGGGTATGGACCGCGCACTGCTTGAGTTGGAAATCCCCACGCCGGATGGCGTCTTCGTTGCCCGCTACTCCACCCAAGGCCTTTGCGGCCTCGAATTCCCCCAAGCGCATTCCAGAATTAAAGCGGCCGCGCCCCCGCCCGGTCCGGTCCGGCGCTGGCACCGACTGACCACGCAAGCGCTGAAATCGGCGCTGGCAGGCAAAAAGCCCCGGAGATTGCCTCCCCTGGACTTGTCAGCCGGCACCCCGTTCCAGCAACAGGTTTGGCGGCAACTGGGAAACATCCCGCCTGGCCGAACCCTCAGTTACAGCCAGGTGGCCGGCGGAATTGGCCGGCCCAAAGCGGCGCGAGCGGTGGGGGGCGCCTGCGGTGCGAACCCGGTCCCGATCCTGGTGCCTTGCCACCGTGTCCTCGCCGCGGGCGGCCGCCTGGGCGGCTTCTCCGGCGGTCTTCACTGGAAACGTTGTCTCCTGGCGCGCGAGGGCGTCCGTCTGGTGTGAGGACTCCTGCGCCAGCCTCAAGCCGCGGCGGGCACGATGGGACTTGATTTCAGCCGCTCCTTTGCCATGCACTCGGGACAGATGCCGTGCGTGAAGTCCGCGTCGGTGTTGGCCTGCAGGTATGCCTCCACTTTGGTCCAGTAGCCCTGGTCGTCCCGGATGCGCTTGCACCAGGCGCACATCGGCAGCAAGCCCCGCAGGGTTTTAACTTGCTCCAGGGCATGAGCCAGGCGGGCGGAGATGCGGCGCAACTCCAGCAGCGCCATCACCTGCCGGGCCAGCGCCTCCATCGCCTGCTGCTGCGCGTCGCAGATGCGCCGCGGCTTGCGGTCCACGGCGCACAACGTCCCAATCGCCGCGCCGTCCGGACTCACCAACGGAAACCCCGCGTAGAAACGAATGTGCGGCTCATCGGTCACCAGCGGACTGTCGGCGAATCGCGGATCCTCCAGCGCGTCCGCCACAATCAATGGCTTGGGCGCCAGAATCGTGTGCGCGCAGAACGAAACCTCCCGCGGCGTCTCCTCCGCCAACAAACCCAGGCGGGACTTGAACCATTGACGCGAATCGTCCACCAGCGAAATCATCGCCATGGGCACGCGGCAAATATAGGCCGCCAGCCGCGCAATGTCGTCATAGACCTGTTCGGAAGCAGTGTCCAGGATGTGGTAATCCCGCAAGGCGGCCAGCCTTTGGCCCTCATTAGATGGCTTTGGAGCCTTCATAGGCCAGGATAATGCTTCCCCATCCGCTTGTCAAATCCACCAGCCCGCGCGTCCCCCTTCCGCGCCAAGGCCAATTGCCGGGTTGACGAACAGATTGCCGCAAGGTACAAAGGGAAAAGAGTGGTGCGACATGCAAGCAATCGCCCTCCGACGTTTCATTCTGCGAATGATCCGGGTGGGTGACGGCCCAGCGCCGAATCCCGGTGATGGACCTGCCAGCCGGCTCGCCGGTGGACTGTCAAGTCGAACCACGGCTGTCCCTGAACCCTCTCAACCTCAATGGAATTCCGTATGAAGAAAAAACTATTCCTGATTTCAACGCTCCTCGCGGTTTTCGCGCTGACCGACGCCTAGGCAACGCTGCGCGTGCGGGAGTTGTTCGACGGGCTGACCCCCAGCCTGAACGGCGCTGGCGACAGCGCCACCTCGCTCGGGTTTGAACCCGGCACGACCTGGGTTGCGAATCTCACCGACGGCATCAAAGTCGCCGACAACTTCAACGTGGACCCGGGCGTGACCAATCAAATGCCCTTCCGCGCCGCCGCCAATGGGGGGATTTGGTGGACTCCGACCGATCCCCGGTGGGGAACCGGCTGGTGGGCCACGCGGCAACTGGCCACTGAAGCGCAGTTGAACATGGCGGCCGACGGCGTCTATTACATCACTTACAACATGCGGCGTCGCAACGATGCCGGCATCGGGTTTGGCTTCGCCAGCGCCGGTGACCCCTCCGCGCAATTCCTCTCCGTCGGCGCGACCTGGAACACCACCTCGTTCAATCCGCCGGCCAACCGGAAGCTGGTGGTGGCCCAAGGCACGTTGAACGTCGGCCAGGGCTGTTACGGCGCCAACGCCTACAGCACCACCCAGGTTGCCAACGACGGGCGCAACCTCATCCTGATCAAGATCACCACCAGTGCCGCCGGCAACGACACCGTCCAGGCCGCCTTCTTCACCCCCTCCCGCGCCGGCTACGGCCATTTGCCCCCGGACGAAGCCAGTGTGGTGTGGGATGTCACCTACACCTACGCGGACAACAACCTGTACACGCACCTGCTGGCTTATGTGAACGGCCCCACCAGCAGTTGCGAGCTGGACGCCTTCCGCATGGGCACCACCTACTCTGACGTGGTTCAAATCCAGCCGGTGATCAACACCCAGCCCACGCCCTCCCCGTCGGCCACCGTCTATGCGGGCGTACCCGTTTCCCTCACGGTCACCGCCTCCGGCGGCTACCCGGCTCCCATGAGCTACCAATGGTGGAAGGGCGGCACGCAAATCCCCGACGCCACCAATGCCACCTTCACCCTCACCGACCCGGTGGTCGCCGATTCCGGCGATTACTACGTCGTGGTCGCCAACCCTTACGGTTCCGTCACGAGCATTACCAACACCCTCACCATTCTTCCAGCCAACCCGCCCGTGGTGGTCAGCGACGTCTCCCCCGCCGCGCCGGTTCGCTTTATCCGCGGCTATGTCACCTTCTCCGCCGTCATTGACGGGACCCCGCCCTTCACCTTCCAGTGGAAGCATAACGGCGCCGATGTCCCGGGCGCGACCGGCACCTCGCTGAGGCTGACCGACCTGGCCCCCGGGGCGGCCGGCTCCTATGTGCTCTACGTGACCAACAACTTCGGCTGGACCAATACGGCGGCCGCGACCCTGACAGTGCGAACGCCCGCGCCCGGCTCCTACGAAGAAATGGTGGTCACCAACCGGCCCATCGCCTACTGGCGGCTGAATGAAGGGGCCTATCTTTATGACGTTCCCTCGGTTGCCTTCGAGTACATGGGGGGCAACGACGCCTACCATACCAATATCTACACCATTGACGGCATTCGACCCCCCACCTTCCTCGGCATGGAGGAAACCAACCAGGCCGCCCAATACAACGGCAACAGCGCCAGCTCGACCACCGTCAGCCTCATGAACAACCTCGGCCAGTTCACCCTCATGGGCTGGTTCAACCCTTCGGTCTGGCCGCAGCAGACGCTGGCCGGCAGCGGGCGCGTCGCCCTGTTCGGCCAGAACGACGCCGCCGAGTTCGGCTTCCACGGCACCAACATCGTCGGAATGTGGACCCCGGGCGGCGGCTTCGTCAGCTTCAACGCCGCCACCCTCATCAGCCCCTTCACCTGGTATTTCATCGTGGCCATTGGCGACGGCTCCAAAATCACCTTCTATCTCAACGGGAACGAGGCCGCCTCCTATTCCCAGTCAACCACCAACTACGGCAGCTCCTCCTATCCGTTCCGCATCGGCTACGGCGTGCTGGACGCCAACGCCAACGAATTCCAGGGCAACATAGACGAGGTCGCGCTCTTTGACCGCGCCCTGAGCGTGGACGACGTCAACGCGCTGTACGCCAAGGCGGTGGGCGTGGCCCAGCCGCCCAGCATCCTGGTCGAACCCGTCGGCGACACCCGCTACGTCACCCGCAGCAAAACCTTCACGGTGACCGCCGCCGGCACCCTCCCGCTGCATTATCAGTGGCGGCACAACGGCACCCCCATCCCGGGCGCCACCACCAACTTCCTCGTGCTCGACAACCTCACCACTGCGGATGCCGGCAACTACGACGTCGTCATCACCAACGTCGCCGGCAGCACCAATTCCGCCCTGGTCACGCTCAATGTGCTGGTTCCCGCCGCCAATAGTTATGAAGAAAAGGTCCTCGCCTTCGACCCCGTCGCCTATTATCGCCTGAACGAGGCCGGCGGGTCCACCACCGCCTACGACTACTGGGGCGGCTTCAACGGCACCATCCTGGACGGCGCGGCCGTGGGCGTGCCCGGGCCCGTCAATCCGCCGTTCCCGGGCTTTGGTTCCGTCAATACCGCTTTGGCCGTTTCGAACGGCGTGGTCAATTCCTGGGTGAGTTGCCCGGCCTTCAACCTCAACACCAACACCGTGACCCTCTCGGCCTGGGTTTATGCCGACGGCAACCAGGGCGGTTTTCGCGGCATTGTCTTCTGCCGCGCGGGCAATACGGTCGCCGGCATCCATGCCGGCAACGGCAACGAACTGCGCTACTCGTGGAATGATGCCTCCGACACGTGGGGCTGGAATTCCGGCCTCCTCATCCCCGTGGGGGAATGGTGCTTTGTCGCCGCTGTCATCGAACCCACCAAGGCCACCCTCTATGTCGGAACCGCCAGCGGCTTCAAGTCCGCCGTCAATACCGTCGCTCACGCCCTCGAGGAATTCAATGGCGTCACTCTCATCGGCCGCGACTCCAACAGCGCCACCGGCCGCATCTGGAACGGCTTGATTGACGAAGTCATGATCTGCAAACGCGCGCTCTCCAGCGCCGAGGTCTTCAGCCTCTTCCAGCGCGCCACGCCGCTCCAGCCCCGCCTTGCCTTGGAAATTGCCAACGTCGTCGTGGCGGACACCAAGCCCGCCGGCACGCGCTTCAACGGCTTCAACCTTGGCGCCGCGTGGGTCAGCTCCAGCACCGACCTCCTCAACCGCACCCGCACCGGCGTCATGGAGTTCACCGAGGCCAATCGCTCGCAAATCATCGTGCCGCCTCACGCCGAGTTCAACACCGCCAAAGGCGCGATGTGCTTCTGGATGCGCAGCGACGACTACGAGCTCAACAACGGCGCCATGATCCTCGACCGCCGGGGCAGCAACGGCGAAATCCTCTTCCTCCTCAACGGCCAGATCAACTGGCAGCCAAGCTGGGTTTACTCCAGCAGCACCCTCGCGACCGTCAACGACGGCAACTGGCATCATGTCGCTTACGTCTATGACCAATCCGTCAGCCCCGGCTACAGCCAGGTCTATATTGATGGCATCCTGGACTCGAGCTACACCAACACCACGCTCTGGACCTGGGACCTGCGCCAGATCGAAATCGGCCTCTCCCATGACAGTTATTGGGACGCCTACAACGGCCAGCTCGACGACCTCCGCTTCTACAATCGCGAGCTCTCGGCCGCCGAAGTGGCCCAAATCTTCGCCGGCGACTCGCCGCTGGTCGGCGCCGCCGACCTGGTGGGCCGCTACAACTTCGACACCAGTCCGCTGCCGGGATGGCAGCTCGTCTGGAACGTCGGCCAGCTCGAAGCGGCCGATGCCGTGGATGGCCCTTACCAGCCCGTGGCCGGAGCCGCTTCCCCGCTCCTGCTCCAGATGAACGAGAGCCAGAAGTTCTACCGCACCCGGCTGCCGTAAGCCCGACAGCCAGGTTGAATCTCCGGGCCGCGCCGCGCAGGCGGCGCGGCCCGCGTGCTTCAGGCAGCCTCGAGGGAATTGCCCGCCCCCGCCGGTCGGATTCCCCGGCGGCCGCGCGACCCTCGCCAGGTCCGGGGCCGCCAGCCGCTTCCGGCGTGTTTTGCCGCGTTCGCTCCCCTGCATTTGCGGGTTTCCAACCCGGACGGGAAATGATACCAACGCCTTGATGATATTACGCCACCGCTTCACCCGGCCGCTGGGCCGGGCCGGTCTGCTGTTCCTGGTCGCGCTGTCTTGGAACGCGCGGGGGGCGGAGGCGAACGCTCCCGTGGCGCCGGCCAGCTCCCCGCGGACCAACCGTGCCCGCCTGCTCCAGCTTAACCCCCCGGCGCCGCCGCGCCTGGATGCGCCCCTCAATGACCTGGCGTTGTTCCAGCATTTGGAAAGCGAGGGAGCCCGGCTGGTGGCAAACGGCCGCACCTTGACGAATTGGAGCGGCTTGCTGGAAGCGAAGGCCTGCTCCCTTGACCTTCCCAAGGCCCGGTCGCGCAAGCTCTCACCGACCGCGCTCGCCCGGCGCATCGAGCGTGCGACCGTGGTGGTCGGGGTGGGTTATCAGTGCGGGAAGTGCTCCCAATTGCATTTCAGCGGGGCCAGTGGCTTCTTCATCCACTCCTCCGGCGCGCTGGTCACCTGCCGGCATGTGCTGGCCAACACCCTCACCAACGGCCTTGGAATCGCGGTCATGACCCGCGACGGTCGCGTTTGCGGTGTCCGGCAGGTGCTGGCAGTTGATCCCCTGCACGACCTGGTGGTCCTGCAAGTTGAGGGCCCGGCGTTCGACGCGCTGCCGCTGGCCAGACGCGATGCCGAAGCCGGCACTCCCGTGATGGTGGTGAGCAATCCCAGCGGCCATTATTACGCCGTGTCCACGGGAGTCGTGGCCCGCCGCAGCGAGCAGATGCGTCCCGCCGGCAGGTTCCAATCCCTCAGCATCACCGCCGACTTCGCGAAGGGTTCGAGCGGCGCGCCGGTTTGCGACGAAACCGGCTCGGTAATCGGGGTGGTGGATAACACTCAATCCATTTATTATACCGTCGAGCACGACCAGCAGCAGAATTTCCAGATGGCGGTGAAGAACTGCAGCCCCGTGGGCGCCTTGCTCCGGTTGACCGGCAATGCCGGCAGCCGCTGAGCCAGGGGCGCCCGGCGAACGTTGCCGCCCGCTGCGGTCGCCTCGCTGACAGGCTCCCACCGTCATGTGTGGATGGCGGCACCGGCTGCAAGCCGCCCGCCAAAGCCTGCGGGGCGGCGCGGGAGAACCCACACAAAGGATGAACATGAGAACACACTGGTTGATGATGGCAGGCTTGTTGGGATTTTTGGGGGCTGGCCGGGCAGTGGGCGTGGCGGATATCCTGGCCGAGCTTACGCGGCAGCAGGCGGGGGTGACGAAGCGGTTTTCGAGCGGACGGTTTGACCCGGAATCAAACGCCGATGCGTATCACCTGGCGCCGGGCCAGCGCTTCACCGCCGCCGAGCTGGAGGGGCCGGGGGAAATCCGTCATATCTGGTTCACGGTGGCAAGCGCGGACCGGCGCTGGCCGCGGTCGCTGGTGCTGCGCATTTTCTGGGACGGGGCGGACGTGCCTTCGGTGGAGGCGCCGATCGGCGACTTTTTTGCCGCCGGACACGGGATGCGGGCCAATGTGAGCACGATTCCAATCGAGGTGACCTCCTACGGGCGGGCGCTCAACAGTTACTGGCGGATGCCCTTCCGAGAGCGGGCCCGCGTCGAGTTGTGGAACCAGTCGTCGAACCGCATGACGGTGTATTGCCAGGTCAACTGGGTGCAACTGCCGTCACTGCCGCCGGACACCCTCTATTTCCACGCCCGCTATCACCAGGAATTTCCCGTCAAACCGTTCTCTCCTTACACGATTTTTCAGGGGGAAGGCGAGGGGCAGTATGTGGGCACGGTGCTTTCGTCGCAGAGCAGCTTTGGAGTCTGGTTCGGGGAATCCGACGACCGGTTCTACATAGACGGCGAGCCCGTCCCGTCGCTGGTGGGCACCGGCACGGAGGACTATTTCACCGACGCATGGAACCTGCGGCTGTTCAGCAACCCAAACGCCGGCGTCACCCTTTGCGAACCGCAAAGCGTGGACTGCCGGCTGACCGCCTATCGCTGGCATTTCCAGCCGCCGGTGATCTTCCGGAAGTCCCTCAAGGTCGAAATCGAACGGCGCAGTTTCCTGGATGAGCGCGACCCGCAGACCGGCGCCCGAAAGCTGCATGACTTCAAGTTCCGCCCGGATTTTTTCAGCTCCGTCGCGTTTTGGTATCAGAAGGGGGTGGCCCGCCCCTTTTGCGAGCTGCCGCCGCTCACCGAGCGGTTGAATCCGGAATCCTGGCTCGAAGTCAAGGACATGGCGGACCGCCTCCCCTGCTCGGCCGGCCTCAAGCCCGCCGTGAGGTCAAACCGCACGTGTCAGGGCAAGACCATGCTCTGGGTGGAAAACCAGGATATCGGGGCGTGGCTGGAGGTCCCCTTCACCATCGAGACGGAGGCCCAATATTCCCTGTCGGCCTTTCAGGTCCTGCATCGGGAGGGGGGCCGCTGGAAGGCCACACTGCGGGGCGCCGGCCAGACCCAGGTGCTGGATGCCGCGCTGGATTTTTATGACGCCTACGGGACGCTCAAGGAAAACTGGCCCGAAAGCCTGGTCTATGGCACCGTCCGCGAGGCCAAGCTGGGAGTCCTGCGCCTGGCGCCGGGACCCTACACCCTCCGGTTCGAGTGTGTCGGTCAAAATCCTCTCTCGGACGAAAGGCGAACCGGCAAGCCGGGGCGGAGCCTGGGGCTGGACGCCATTTCGGTGCGCCGGCTGCCGTGGGATCGAATGGATCAATGGCTGGCGAATTACCTGGCGGACGAGCAGCGGCGCAACGCGGAAATGGAGCGGGAGGCGAAGCAATGGGTCGCACAACTGGCCCAAGCAGTTTCGGATTCGATGCGGAGCGGGGCGGGGCTGCCGCGAAGCCTCGCGGAGGTCGCCCACCGCCTGCCGGGTGCGCGGCTGCCGGCGGACCCTTGGGGCCAGCCGTACCAATATGTCTTGCCGGGGCTGTTCCGCCCGGAGAGTTTCGATGTGTTTTCGGTTCGCGGCGACAGCCGCGCTCCCGCCGCATGGATCGGGAACTGGGAGCGGCCGTATCGCCTGGCGGACGCGCTGGAAGGCGAGGAGCTGCAGGTGGCCGGCGCAAGCCCTGGAACCCGGGCCCTGGTCCAGGAGCTGACGAACCGGTCCGTGCCCGATTTGTCAGGCGGCAAACACCTTTTTCTGCGGTTTGGCGCTTCCGGTGACGAGGCAAGGCTGCGGCTGCCCAAACCGCTCCCGGCCGGCGTTTACACCGTAATCCTGAGCCGGGTCACCTCGTGGGACTACGGCAAAGTCCAGTGGCTGTTGAACGAGGCCCCGCTGGGCGAGCCGGTGGACGGCTTCTCGCAGGAGACCTGGCGGCGGGTGACGGTCGCGCGCGGCGTTCGCCTCCCGGAAGGGGCGCGGGAGTTGCGCGCCAAAGTGGTGGGAGCCCACCCTCAGTCGTGCGGCTTTAACGCGAGCCTGGATGCGATTCGGATCGCTCCCGAGCCGTGAGATCGCAAGGCGGCGCGGCAGGCAAGCCGGCCAACTGGGCGGAGGCTTCGGAGTTGACTCTCGGAGAGCCGCGGCGCACCGTCCCGGAACGAAAGGAATCCATGATGATGAAATCCCGGCTGAAAATTCTGGCGGCGGCCTGCGTGTTGGGTTGCGCTGTTGCGCCCCTGGCGGCGCAGGGTCCCGCGGCGTGGGCCAGCGACTCCGCCGAGGGCTGGCGGGCGGTGGCGGCTCGAGACGAAATCAAACCGGCGTTCCATTTCAACGCCCGGGGCGGACCGCTCAAGACGGGCAGCCTGGTCATCCGGGCGGACCGCCGCGAGGGGCTGGATGGCCATTGGGAGAAAACCTTGGCGGTGAAGGGGGGACAGTGGTACCGGTTCCGGGCAGTCCGGCGCGTTGAACACGTCCCGGTGCCCCGGCGCAGCGTGCTGGCGCGCATCCATTGGCGGGATGACCAGGGCCGGCAGGTCTTGCACGATGAACCCGGCGCCACGAGCTATCGCGAGGGCGTGTTGCCGGTGTCCGAGCCGGAGTACCCCGCCGACGGGCCAACGGATCGCCGGGGCTGGACGGAAGTGAGCGGGGTGTACCGCGTGCCGCCGAAGGCCACCCGCGCGATCGTCGAGCTCCATTTGCGATGGGCGCCGGGGGGCCAGGTCGAATGGAGCGAGGTCTCGCTCGAGGAAACCGCTCCGCCACCCCCGAGAAAAGCGCGTCTAGCCACCGTTCATTACGTCCCGCGCGGCGGAAAGAGCGCGCTCGACAACTGCCGGCAGTTCGAGCCGCTGATTGCCGAGGCGGCGCGGCAAAAGGCCGACCTGGTGGTGCTGCCGGAGACCTTGACCGCCACCGGCAACGGCTTGGGTTACGCTCAGGCAGCCGAGCCGATCCCGGGACCCTCGACCGATTATTTCGGCGAGCTCGCCCGCCGGCACGGCCTCCACCTGGTGGCCGGCTTGGTCGAACGCCAGGGCGCGCTGGTCTTTAACACCGCCGTGTTGCTCGGGCCCGACGGCCGGCTCCTGGGAAAATACCGGAAGGTGACGCTGCCGCGAACCGAGATCGAGGCGGGCGTGGCGCCGGGAACGGACTACCCGGTGTTTGACACAGCCATCGGCAAAATCGGCATCATGATCTGTTACGACGGCTTTTTCCCCGAGCCGGCCCGACAACTGAGCATTCGCGGGGCGGAAATCATCGCCTTTCCGGTGGCGGGCTGCAACCCCCTGCTGGCGGCCGCGCGCGCCTGCGAGAACCACGTGTTCCTGGTCAGCAGCACGTACTGCGGCACGAACTTGAACTGGATGATCTCCGGCGTGTTCGACCGGGAGGGAAAAGTGATCGCGCAAGCCACACAATGGGGGAGCGTGGCGGTGGCGGAAGTGGACTTGGGACGGCGGCTTTACTGGTCGAGCCTCGGGGATTTCCGGTCCGAAGTGCCGCGACATCGGCCGGTAGCGGTCGGCGAAAACGGAGGAGCGGGCGCTCCCCGGCAAGCCGGGCCGGGCCGCCAAAAGAGTGGCTGAGGAGCCGGGGGACTGTTAAATTGCAGGCTGAATGAAGTTGAAGGCCGATGCTTGGCTGTTTGGGGCCGGAATTCTGGGCATCGCAGGGGTCTTGTTCCTGCCTCTGCCGTGGGGGGACCGCTCCCTGCCCTGGTTCGAGAGGCTGACCCCCGCTTCGCTGGTTGCCTTCTTGGCCTGGTTGCTGGCAGCCGGCGGTTTCTGGGCCTTCAAAACCCGATTCTGGCCGAATGACGCCCAGGCGGGACGCCAACTGCGGAACGCGATTCTCCTGATGGTCCTGCACGCCGTGCTGCTGCGGGCCACCGTGGAATTGATGGCCGCTTACGGCGCGGGACGATGGCCCTGGCTGCCGGGGGATGCGTGGGTCTGGATGCCCTGGTTTGTGGTGCCCGGCTTGACGGGCATTCTCCTCGGCGGCCGGCTCGGAGTGCTGGCCAGTTTGATCGGCGGCTTGATGCTCTATTTGCTGGCCAATCCCGGCCCCTGGCCGGTGGTGGGCTGCATCGTTTCCCCGCTGGCAGGAATCCTGCTGATGCGCCGGTCTCCCACGCGCAACCGGGTCCTGCGGGCGGGCGCGGGCAGCGGGGCGCTGCTCGGGGTCGTGGCGGCGATTGAATATGGCTTGAAAGGCCAGGCCGTGGATGCGGTGGCGGCGGCGGTGTTGCTGCCGGCCGTCATCGGATTTTTCAGCGCCTTTGTGGTGCTGGCCATCCTGCCGGTCCTGGAATGGATGCTCGGCGAGCTTTCGGATGTGACCTTGATCGAATATGGCACGGACCATCCGCTGCTGGACCAGCTCCGCGAGGAAGCCCCCGGCACCTGGCACCACAGCGTGAACGTGGCGGACCTCGCGGAAAAAGCGGCGGCCGAGATCGGCGCCCGGGCCCTGTTTTGCAAAGCTTCAGCCCTGTATCATGACATTGGAAAACTCAAGGAGCCGGCGCTGTTCGCCGAGAACAGTGGCGCGGGCTCTCCCCACCACCAGCTCGACCCCTTGACCAGCGCGCAAAAGATCAAGGAGCACGTCACCTACGGGCTCGAACTGGCGCGCAAATACCGCCTGCCCCGCGCGTTCCAAAACATCATCGCCGAACACCACGGCGTGTCCCTGGTCCGGTTCTTTTACGCCAAAGCCTGCGAACCGCGGCCGGATGGGACCAAGCCGGAGGTGGATCGGGCGGCTTTTTGTTATCCCGGTCCGCCGCCGTCCACTCGGGAATCCGGCATCGTGGCGCTGGCCGACGCCATCGAGGCGGCCAGCCGGTCGGTCCCCTTGAAGTCAGAAGGTGAAATGCGCGCGTTGGTGCGCAAGTTGATCGCGGACCGGATCTCCGAAGGCGAGCTGGCAGCCTGCCCGCTGACCCTGGCGGACGTCGCCCGAATCGAGACCGCATTCGTGGTCTGGCTCAAAGGGCGCAATCACCTCCGGCCGGCCTACCCGGAAGCCACGGTGAGCGCGGGGAGTTTGGCGGAACGGACCGCCACGGGGAGCTGAGGCCGGGCGAACAGGCCCGTCGCACCGCCCCCCGGAGGGGCTACTCCCATTCAATCGTGCCGGGGGGCTTGCTGGTAATGTCAAAACAGACCCGGTTGACCCCTTTGACTTCGTTGATAATGCGGCTGGACAGGCGCTCCATCAGGTCGTACGGCAGCTTGACCCAGTCCGCCGTCATGCCGTCCTGGGATTCCACCGCCCGGATGGCGATGGTGTAATCGTAAGTCCGTTCGTCGCCCATCACCCCCACGCTGCGGACGGGGAGCAGAACCGCGAAGCTCTGCCACACTTTGTAATACCACCCGCTGTTTTTCATCTCCTCGACCACGATGCGGTCGGCGTTGCGGAGGATTTCCAGCCGGGCGGGCGTGACCTCCCCGAGGATGCGGACCGCGAGGCCCGGACCGGGGAAGGGCTGGCGGAGCACGATTTCGCGGGGCAGCCCGAGCTCGAGGCCCAGCTCGCGCACCTCGTCCTTGAAAAGGCATTTCAACGGCTCGAGAAGCTGAAACCGCATCTTCTTGGGCAGGCCGCCCACATTGTGGTGGCTTTTGATCATCGCCGCCGGGTTTCCGCCAATCGGCACCGACTCGATCACGTCCGGGTAGAGCGTCCCTTGAGCCAGAAACCGGGCCTTGCCCGCGCGCCGGGTCGCCTCCTCGAAAACCTCGATGAAGGTCTTGCCAATGATCTTGCGCTTCCGTTCGGGGTTGGTCACGCCCTTGAGCCGGCGCAGGAACAGGCGGGTGGCGTCCTCGTATTGCAGTTTGATCCGAAAGTGACGCCCGAACACCTCGCGCACCACCTCCGCCTCCCGCCCCCGCAGCACGCCATTGTTGACGAAGATGCAGGTGAGCTGGTCGCCAATGGCCTTGTGAATCAGCGCCGCCGCCACGCTGGAATCCACCCCGCCGCTCAAACCGAGGATGACGCGCTCGGAACCGACTTCGCGCCGGATGGCCTCGACCGCCTGCTCAATATAGTTGTGCATCGTCCAGTTCTTGCCGCAACCGCAGACGTTATGCACGTAATTGGCGATGATTTCCCTGCCGCAGGGGGTGTGCACGACCTCCGGATGAAACTGCAGTCCAAAGAACTTCCCGTTTTCATGCTCGATGGCGGCGTAATCCGAGTTTTCCGTCACCGCCACGGATTTGAACCCGCGGGGCAGGCGCGTGAGTTTGTCGCCGTGCGAATTCCAGACCTGCAGCGTTTCCGGAAGGTTCGCAAACAGGGGGCAGAAGCTGTCCAGGACGCGCAAGGTCCCCTTCCCGTATTCCCGTTTCGAGCCGCGTTCGACCTTCCCCCCCAGAAAATGCGCCAGCAGTTGAAGCCCGTAGCAGATGCCCAGCACCGGCACGCCCAGCTCGAAAATCCCCGCGTCCGGCCGCGGCGCGTTGGCCGCATAAACACTCGAAGGGCCGCCCGACAGGATGAGGCCGCGCGGCGCCATCGCCTTCAGCTCCGCCGCCGGCGTGTCATACCGAACGATGACGGAATAGACGTTGCACTCGCGGATGCGCCGGGCAATCACCTGCGTGTATTGCGACCCGAAGTCCAGAATAACGATCTGCTCGAGCATGGTTGTTTTCAGCAAAGCCGACTTTTTGCCTGTCCCCCGCCGCTTTGGCCAGCCAAAACTGGCGCGGAAAAACAAAAGAGCCGGGCGCAACAGTCCGCACCCGGCTTGATACACTATTTCCCGGTAAACTGCTGGGAATATTCTGCGTTACGGAGTCGCCGCAGGGGCGTTGGTGGCCGGCGCCGGCGGCGGCGTGGATTGATCGCCGCTTCCGCAGCCCACCAAGCCGACTACGAGACTCAACAATGCCACAAGGGCCAACAATTTTTTCATAGTAAAGATAACCTTGACCATGCCGCGGCAAAGCACAAGCAGAATTTCACTCCGTCACGCCCGTCGGCGCCGGCCGGACGGCTGCCGCCCGCCCCGGAACGCAGGACGGCCGCAGGACGTCAGAGCTTGTCCACGAACTTCTGCATCGCCTCCTCCTGCCGTTCGATGGACTTGACCAGGCTGAACTGCGTGCGGCAGCGGTCCAGGTTATGCCCCGGCCGGTGGATGCGAAAGTAGGTGTCGCCGCTCAGAAAATCCGTCAGGAACCGGAGGCCGATCTCGAAGGTGATCAGCTTGCCCGAGAACGCGATCAGCGAGCGTTCGGCCTTGGTCAGAAACAGGCCCGCCGTCGAGAGGTAGCCCTCCGCCAGCTTCTTGAACATGGGCATCTGCATCTTCACTTTCGAGAGGTCCCGTTCGTCCTCGAGCGTCGGACTGGTGGTGGTGCGGACCATGTCGCCGAAGTCGTACAGGGCGCAGCCCGGCATCACCGTGTCCAGGTCCACCACGCACATGGCCTGGCCGGTCTTGGTGTCCAGCATCACATTGTTGAACTTGGTGTCGTTGTGCGTAATCCGCTCGGGAATCGCCCCTTTGGCCATGGCGTTGAGAATCACATCCACCATGGGCTCCCGCGACAGGGCAAACTCGATCTCGGGCCGGGCCTCCCGCGCCCGGTTGTAATGATCCTTTTCGACCGCCTCCTGCAGCGCGGCGAAGCGCTTGCGCGTGTTGTGAAAATCGGGAATCGTCTCCAGCAGGCGCTCCCCGGGCAAATCCACCAGGTGCAGTTGAAACTCGCCGAAGGCCCGGCCGGCCTCGTAGGCCTGGCGCGGCGACTGCACAGCCTCAAAAGCCTGCACCCCCTCCACGAACACAAAGGTGCGCCAATACTCCCCGTCGCCGTTGTAGTAATAGGCCTGGCCGTCGCGGGTCGGAATGACAATCAGCGAGCGGCGGGTGATGTCGCTGGCTTCCTGCGCCTCGAGCTTGTTGCGAATGTGCGTCGTGACCCGCACCAGGTTCTTCATCACGGCGGGCGGTTCCTTGAAGACCCGCTTGTTGATCTTCTGGTGAATGTAGCGCACGCGCATCCCGCCCTGGTCGTAAGTGGCGGAGTAGGTTTCGTTGATATGCCCGATCTTGAAGGTCTCGGCGTGCAGAATCTCGCCGTAGATCTGGAACTGGCGTGAGATATGTTGCAGTTCTTTTTCCTGGTAAGCCATAGAAACGCTTGCTCGACCCCATCCTGCGCCGGATGCGGACAAACTTCAATTGGGAAAAGGCCCGAACCCCAGACCGCAATTTACCGGATGGGCGCAAACGCGCCGCCTTGACAACGCCGGCGCGGGCGGCCTCAGGCGCGTTCCGTGGGGCAGAGCTCTGCTCTGCCGGTCGCCGGAAACTCTGTTTCCGGGTTTGGGCGCGGCGCGGTGGGATGGCGGAGTGGCTTGCTCTGCAAGCCTGAACCGGCAGACCGGAGGTCTGCCCCACAGAACGCGCCTTGACATTGTCGTCGCCGAATCCGAGGATGGCCGGTAGGAAAAAATGATCATGAAACGCTTTGCCTTGTTTCTCGCCGTGGCCGTGGCGTGCGGGGTGCCCTGGGTGGCGCCGGCCGGCTCGCTGCTGACCAACCCCATCGTGTTCGTTTCGCCGCGGCTCCTGGATTTCGGGGCCGTCGCGGCCGGCAAGGTGGCCACCAATACGGTGGTGGTGGAAAACGCCGGCGGCGGGCGGCTCATCGGCGCGGCCAAGGTGGCGGCGCCTTTCAAGATTCTCTCGGGCGGAAGTTACAACCTCGGGAGGAACGAGGCGCAGGTGATCACGGTCACCTACCAGCCCGGCACGACCGGGAGCGACAGCCAGCCCATCACGTTTACGGGCGGCGGCGGCGCCACCGTGGTCGCCACCGGGCATGTCGCGATGGCGCCGGTCCCACCCAAGGCGAAGAAGCCGCCCGGGTGGCGCTGAGGCCGGGGGCCGGGAGCGCGGAGGCGGTTATTTGGCCGGGGAGGCTGGCGGCTGGCTGGCCAACTGCACCAGCGCTTCGAGGACGCGCGGTTCCTGTTGCGCGGACATGACCAAATAACGGTCGCGGCCGTTTTCAGCCGGGGCGAAACTGGTGAAGCCATCCTCTTCGACCGTCACGCGGCCGGGAGGCGAGAGGTCAAAATAGCCGCGGTCGGGGAACACGGCGTAGAGCACGCTGGTGAGGTCCCAGGTGGGCCGGTTGTGCGGCGGCGGCTCATACAGCCAATAGGCCTCGGCGGCCGGATGATGGGCCACATAGCTGAAGTCGCGTTCGATGCTGACGGCGGGGTAGGGCACCGCGATGCCAATCTCGAATCCGCTCCACACGATGGGGGTCGGCCAGTCGCGGGCGACCTTCTTCGACGCGGGCAAATCCTGAACGACGTTGAATTCGCGAAACCGCTGGTTCTGGCCAATCGGTTTGAACGAGCCGGCCATCACCGAGAGCCAACGCACCTTCTGTTTCACCAGCTCGGGGCCGGCCAGCGGCGAGGCGGCGTCCGGCCCCGTCTCGAGCAGGGCGGCCAGGTTTGAAAAATAACCCACCTGGACGAGCACCACGCTCGAGTCGGCTTCCCGGCTCAGCAGCTTGCGCAGCAGGGCCGCCGCCAGCGGCGCGTCCGAGCCCCGCGCCAGGTCATGCGGATACCGCAGCCGTTCCCCGTCGCGGGTCTCGGCCAGTTTCAGGAACTTGGTGGGGCGGGCGGAGGCGGAAGGCCGGACACAGCCGATCGGGAGGTCGGGGCGTCCGTAGAACGTGTTCACCGCGTCCACGAACGGCGCGGCCTGCTCGTCCGGAATGGTGATCGTCACCCCCAGCAGCTCGCATTGCCCGCGCGTCTGCAACGCGTGCAGCATGGACAACGCCAGCACGTCGTCCACGTCGTTGCCAATGTCGGTGTCGAAGATGATTTTCACCGGGCGCGGCGGCGAGGCCGTCGCCGCCGCGCGCAAGGGTTGAGGGAGGCTCAAAACCAGAGCCGACAGGAGGGCGGAGGCAATCCAGGTTTTCATGAGGCCGATTATGGGGTTCGAAACAGACGCTTGAAAAGGGCGAAGGGACTCCCGGCCACCCGGTGCCGCCAGGCGTCGAGCACCACGGCCACGACGATGACCAGGCCGGTGATCACCCGTTTGCTGGGCTCGGAGACGCCCACCTGCGCCAGACCGGCCTCGAGCGTGGCAATGATCAGCACGCCCAAAAAGCTGTTCACGACGGAACCCCGTCCGCCCATCAAACTGGTGCCGCCGATGACCACGGCGGCGATCGCCGCAAGTTCGAGCCCGGCGCCGGCGTTGGGGTCGGCGGAGCCGAGGCGCGAGGTGTGAAACACCGCGCCCAGCCCGGTCAGCGCCCCCGTCAGGGCGAACACGGCGATTTTCGAGGGGCGGGGATTCAGGCCGGCGAGCCGCACGGCCTGTTCGTTGGTGCCGATGGCGACGAGGTGCCGCCCGAAGACGCTCCGCGACAAGACGAGCTGCGCGCCTGCCACCACGACCAGGGCCAGGACCGTGGCAAGGCTGATCCCCAAGCCCGCGACCGGGCGCGAGAAGGTCTCGACGGCCTGGCCGATGTACTGAGTCTGCGAGTGGGTCACCATATAGGACAGGCCGCGGGCGATTTCCAAGGTGCCAAGCGTGACAATGAACGAGGGAATCCGGAGCCCCACGCTGATCAAGCCGTTAAAGGCGCCGGCGGCCAGGCCCATGCCCACGCACAGGAGCACCCCCTGCCTCAGCGGCCATCCCCAGTTCACCATCGCCAGCCCCAGCACCGACCCGCACAACCCCAGCACCGACCCGACCGACAGGTCTATGCCGCCGATGATCAACACCAGCGTCATGCCCGTGGCCACCACCGTCAGGGTGGGAATCCGGTTGGCCAGCGTGCCGAGGGTGCGTCCCGTCAGGAACGTGTCGCTCAGGCTGCCGAAGAGAATCAGCAGCGCGATCCAGACCGCCGCCAGCGCCCCATACTCGCCGGCTTTCCGCAGCAGCGTGGGAAACCGCCCCGGCGCCATCCCCTCCTGAGCCCCGGCCGGCCTCATGCGGAGCGGCCTTCAGCCGGCGCCGTGCGGTCCAGGTAGCCGCTGAAGGCGGCCTGGGTGATTTTCTCCTGGCTCCACTGCCCCGGGAGGAACTCGCCGGCGATGCGGCCGGCGGACAGGACGAGAATGCGGTCGCACAAGGCCATCAGTTCGGTCAGTTCGCTGGAGACCACCACCACGGTCCTGCCTTCAGCGGCCAGGTCGCGCAAAACCTGGTAGAGGGTGTCTTTGGCCGCGACGTCAATGCCGCGGGTGGGCTCGTCAAAGAGCAAGACCTGGCAATCGCGGGCCAGCCAGCGCGCCACCACCACCTTTTGCTGGGTGCCGCCGCTCAGCTCGGCCACCGCCTGTTCGAGGGAGGCGCATCGCACGTCCAGCCGCTGGCGCATCGCCTCGGTCGTGCGGGTCTCGGACCGGGTGCTGATCCAGCCCCAGCGGGTGTGCCGGGCCAGGGTGGCCAGGGTGGTGTTGACCCGGATGGCCTGCTGCAGCAACAAGCCGTCCTGCTTGCGGTCTTCCGGCACCATCCCAATGCCGGCGCGGACGGCGTCCGCCGGGTTGCGAATGGTGACGGGGTTCGGATTGCCGCCCACGTAAATCTCGCCCCGCTCTTTGGGGTCGGCGCCGAAAATCGCCCGCAGGGTTTCCGTGCGGCCCGAGCCAATCAGCCCCGCCAGACCGAGAATCTCGCCGCGGCGCGCTTCGAAGCTGACGTCCTTGACGCGGTCGCCCGCCCAGAGGCCGCAAACGCGCAAGCCGGGTTCGCCAAGCTGCCGGTCCCCGGCGGTCTTTCGCTCCGGGAGGTCATGGCCCACCATTTCGCGGACCAGTTCCTCGGTCGAGGCGGTGGCGGCCGGATGCGTGGCAATGTGGCGGCCGTCGCGGAGCACCGTGACGCGGTCGGCGATGCGCCGGATTTCGTCCATGCGATGACTGATGTAGATGATGCCCACGCCGGCGGCCTTGAGGCGGCGGATGTTGTCGAAGAGCACTTCGATTTCGGGGTCGGTGAGCGCGGCGGTGGGCTCGTCCAGGATGAGCAGGCGGCAGTTTTGGGCCAGCGCGCCGGCGATTTCGACCAGTTGCTGCGTGCCGATGCCCAGGCGGTCGGCCGGGGTGGCGGGGTCAACGTTTTGCAGGCCGACGCGTTGGAGGGCCTGTCGCGCCATGTCGTGCAAGCGGCGGTAGGAAACAAATCCGGCCCGGCGCGGCAGCCGGTTCAGGAAAATGTTCTCGGCCACGGTGAGCGTGCCGATCACGTTGAGTTCCTGCATGACCATGACCACGCCGGCATGTTCCGCTTCGCGTTTGGTCCGCGGCGCGTGCGGGCGGCCGCCGAGGGTCATTTCGCCGCGGTCCGGCGGCGTCAGGCCGCAGAGGATGCGGGCGAAGGTGGATTTGCCGGCGCCGTTGCTGCCGACCAGGGCATGCACCTCGCCCGCGGCCAGCTCGAAGGAGAACTGCGAGAGCACCGGCACACTGTAGGTTTTGCACAGGCCGGCGACCTGGAGCAAAGGGTTCGTGTCGTTCATGGCCGGGAAAGCACCCGCTCAGCGCGTAATGAGGTCCACCGCCGTGGTCTGGTCGGCGGCCGGCGCCTCGCCCTTGAGCATCTTGAGGGCCGCCTCGATGCCGAACACGGCCAGTTGATCGGCATGCTGATCGGCGGTGGCGGCCACCCGGCCATCGGCCAGCATGGGCCGGATGGCGCTGATGTTATCGAAGCCGGCGACCAGCACCTTGCCGCTTTTGCCGGCCGCCTGGACGGCGGCCACGGCGCCCAGCGCCATGCTGTCATTGGCGCACAGGATCGCGCGCAAATCCGCGTGCTCGGCGAGCAGGGCGGCGGCGACGGTGTTGGCCCGTTCCATCTCCCAATTGCCGCTTTGGACTGAAACCAGCTTCAGGCCCGCTGCTTTGATGGCGTCCTCGAAGCCAAGCCGCCGCTGCTGCCCGTTGAAGGCGGTGGGGATGCCCTCAATAATGGCCACCTTGTCGGCGGGTTGCAGCCGTTTGGCCACCGCTTCGCCCACCAGCCGCGCCCCGGCCCGGTTGTCGGGGCCCACAAACGGCACGGTCAGACCTTCCTGGCGCAGCACCTCGGCATCCAGTTTGTTGTCAATGTTGACGACGAGGATGCCGGCGGCCTTGGCGCGCTTGAGCACGGGCACCAGCGCTTTGGAATCGGCCGGGGCAATCACGATCGCGTCCACCCGGCGGGCGATCATCTGTTCCACCAGGCCGACCTGCTCCGCCAGGTCCGTTTCGTTTTTGATGCCGTTGACCACCAGTTCATAGGCGGCCGCGTTCGCCGCCTGATGCTGCCGCGCTCCTTCGGCCATGGTGCTGAAAAACTCATTCGCCAGCGATTTCATCACCAGGGCGATTCGCGGCTTTCGCTCCGCCGGTGGCGCCGAGCTGGGTTTGCAGCCCGTGGCGGCCAGCAGGGCCGCGAGCAATCCAAGGAACAACCAGGCGGGGAAAAATCCAGCGGGGGGCAATCGAAACGAGTTCATAAAAAATGGTCGTTCAGGGCCATCGCCGAACACAATTCCCCAAACCGCACCGAGCGTCAATTCAATTGCAGAGTCTGCGGCCGCGCCGGATGGCCGGCGAAA
>ERZ795052.513-NODE-513-length-58721-cov-12.295197_pt1 | contig 58721 bp, 38 predicted proteins | sample MGYA00375136_ERZ795052 | MGnify/ENA primary metagenome ERZ795052 (study PRJEB30181, sample SAMN05720156) | activated sludge metagenome | isolation source: Anaerobic digester | place: Japan | collected 2015-05-26 ... | reverse complement strand
CAGCGTGAAAACGGGCCTCACAGGGTTCACAATGAGCCCGAACAGCGGTTCCCAACCTCACACAACTGGCGCAAAAGTGAGCCACAGAATATTTTTAAATAATATTATATACCCCCCTCTAGTCCCCCCACAGGGGGGGCGTGTGCGTGAGGATGCGCTCATTGAGCAGTTCTGGCAGGCGTATCCGCGAAAGACCGCCAAGCTGGCTGCGCAGAAACCCTTCCGCAGGCCGACAGCGCAGCAAGAACTTGCGGCAGGCAGCAGTTTGCAGGACAGACGGCTTTCGGCATTTGTGCCGGCTGGGCTACGATTTCAAGCCGGCGGCCTTGCGGAGCTTTTGAACCATGTCCGTCTTTTCCCATGTAAAGTCGGGATGGCTGCGGCCGAAATGTCCGTTGCGGGCGGTTTCTTTGTAAATCGGCCGTTTCAGTTTGAGGTGGTTGATGATTCCCTTAGGCGTCAGCGGGAAAAGCTCCCGAACCAGCCGCTCGATGACGGCCTCATCCACTTTGGCGGTGCCTTCGGTATCCACCAATACCGAAACCGGATCGGCAACCCCGATGGCATAGGACAGCTGAAGTTCACAGGCATCGGCCAGACCCGCTGCGACAATGTTTTTGGCGATGTAGCGTGCCATATAGCTGGCGCTGCGGTCCACTTTGGTCGGGTCTTTGCCGCTGAATGCGCCGCCGCCGTGGCAGCCGCGTCCGCCGTAGGTATCGACAATGATTTTTCGTCCCGTCAGGCCGCAGTCGGCTTTCGGGCCGCCGTTGACAAAACGGCCGGTCGGATTGATGTGATAGATGATGTTCTTGTCCACCAGCTTCGGCGGCAGAACCGGCAGTATCACCTGCTCGATAATGTTCTTCCGGATGGTGCTGTATTTGACCTCTTCGGTGTGCTGGGCCGAAACGACGACGGTGTGGATCCGTTTGGGCTTGCCTTTGCAGTCGTATTCGACGGTTACCTGACTTTTTCCGTCCGGCCGGAGCCATGGGATTTTCCTGCTTTTGCGGAGGACGGCCAGCCGGTCGGTGATTTTGTGCGCCAGATAAATCGGCATCGGCATCAAGGCCGGGGTTTCCCGGCAGGCAAATCCGAACATCAGTCCCTGATCGCCGGCGCCTTGTTCTTTGTGCAGCCCCTGTCCTTCGGTAACCCCCTGCGAGATATCGGGACTCTGCCGGCCGATGCTGTTGAGAATGGCGCAGTTTTCCCAGTCAAATCCAATCGCTGCATCGGTGTAGCCGATTTCGTAGATGGTCTGCCGGACGATGGCGGGAATATCCAAATAGGCCTTGGTGGTGATTTCGCCTGCCACAATGACCAGACCGGTCGTTACCATCGTTTCACAGGCAACGCGGCTGTCGGGATCCTCTTGCAGTGCAGCATCCAGAACCGCATCGGAAATCTGGTCGGCCACTTTATCAGGATGTCCCATTGTTACCGATTCGCTGGTAAACAGATGTCCCCGCCCGTTGAAACGGCCCGGCCGTATATTGATTGCTGTCATGTTTATCTCCCGGATAAAATAAATAATAAAATAAACCTGTATGATACTCCTGCCGGGGGTACTTGGCAAGAAGATTCCTGGGCTAAAAAAAGGGGGACAAAGAAGCGCTGGTGCCGGCCTGTTTAGCGGAGTTCGTTGAGATGCCAGTCGTATTCGAGGAATTTGATGGTAAACGGCGCTGTTTCGAGATAGCGAATGTCTTCTTCCGGGAGCCACTGAACAATAAAATTCAGCCACGCCCGTTCTTCATCTTTTCGCTGGCGGAACTTTTTGACTTTGGCCCATTCGGATTCGAGGAAGGTTTTTTTGTTTTCCTGAAGGGCAAAGACATTGGACAAATACAGGATATTGCTGTTTTTATCCAGCCGCAGGCCGTCCGGGCGGCTGAGAAATTTTTTGACTTGGTCATTCAGCTGGGAATCGAGAGTCTGGGGCCTGTAAGGTTCGTTGCGCAAAGCTGCGCCGCCGCGTGCCGCATACGACAGGGCAAAGCACAGCCGCGGATCTTTGTAGCGGTCCAGAAGAAGCTCCTGACGGATTTCCTGAAGGGTGTACTGTTCTTGGCTGATCCAGAAAAAATGCCTCGTCCATGGCTTGTCCAGCTGCATGATGCTGTTATCGGGATAGAGAATCATATACCATTTGGGCTGAATGGGGTAATTGTCGATAACCAGCTGCAGCGTGCAGGCATTGTAGGTATTGAGCCAGAAAGCGATTTTTTCTTCCTTTGACATTTTCATCAGCACCGCCGGATGCAGTGTTTTGAGCTCCCGCATCGCCGTGACTAAATCATTTCGCAGCCGGCGCAATGTGGCATATCGAACCAGTCCGTCATCGGTGATTAAGTCGGGGGTAAATATTCGTTCATAGGCCTCGTTGATGACGACCAATGTGGAAAGTTTCGGGGTGAAACTGTCGTTTTCTTCTTCCGTCTGCTGGTCTGGTTGAGACAGGCCGTTGGGTTCAGAAGGGGCACTTTCTATCGTGTCCTGACCGGGGGATTGAAGCCCGTTGGGTTCGACAACTTGTCCCTTTGCTGCCGTCAGCTGCGCAGCCCACAGGCAGCATAAGACAGCAGACAGACAGAAAAAGACGAATCGTAATGTCTTGTTAGAATATAATTTCACTGTTTTGCCTGATTACAGCCGAAAAAAACAGACGGAACAACATTTACAAATAAAAGAATAAAATTATCGTAAACTATAATACTTTATTTATACCAAAGCAGTTCATTCTATCGAGAAGAATCTTTCCTGCTGTTGTCTATATTTTTTCTCGGTTAGAAAGCCCGGCTGCTTAATAGACGCTGGGGCAGGGGCAGTAAAAAATAAAAAAAATAAGCATTTTTAGCGTATTTTACTTGATAAAATTGTATATATAGATAGTATTTCTGGACGTTTTTTTAGGAGGTGTAGCTCAGTCGGTAGAGCAACGGCCTTTTAAGCCGTTGGTCCTGGGTTCGAGTCCCAGCACCTTCATTGCTTCAGAAGCCCGCTTTTTTGCCCAGCAACCCTCTTTGCATGGTTGTTTCCTGCGCCGGGTGCCTACGGCGTTTTGGGTTTGCTTTTTGCTGTGCTGGCGGCACGTTCCAGCAGGATATCCATCTTGCTGCGAATTTCAGCGGCCATTCGGCTGTTGGGGAAGTTTTGGACGATGATTCGCCCTGTTTGAAGGGCTTTCTGCCAGTTCTGCTCGGTTACCGCTACGGAAAATTCGACGCCCAGATTGTGCAGCTTGGTCTTAAAGACGGTGCTGGCAGATTCCCGCAAGGCCAATGCTTCGCTGGGGGTCAGGTACAGGTCCAGTTCTTTGAGTATCTCGATGCTTTGGTCGGTATTTTTCTGGCGGACAGCCAAGTCCCAGTCGGCCAGCAGCTCCCGCTTGCGCCGGTCCTTGCGCTCCTGCAGGCGTGCCGGCATTGTCTTGGCTTTTTCCGAATACGGGAATGTTTTTATCAGATTGTCAATCTGTGCAGCGGCCTGTATCCAGAGTTTCTGCTCAAACAAGTCTTCGATGTGTGCGATAATCTGATTGACGCGTCCTTCCTCGGTGGCGCTGCGGTATTTGTCAGCCATCAACTTCAGCCGGCCGGCCAGCTCTTTGTATTTGGGCTGTTCTGCCATTGCACGAATCATGGATTCGGCCTCAGCAAAGTCATGCTGGTGCAGACGGGTCAGGGCGGCCTCTCCCAGCTCCATCTGCTCCGAGTCGCGAAATACGATTTCTTTGGCCGTATCGCTCAAGCGGGATGCTTGGGAAATCTGCATCAGCAGGTTATTCTGCCGGGACAGCATCTCCACGGCGTTATCCAGTTTTTCGCTGTTGGTTTTGAGGTTTTGCACGGCCGCGTACAGAAGCCGCAGGCCGGCAAAGACGGCTGTCAAGCCCCCCATCCAGAACAAAATCCGTGCGGCAGAGATAAAAAAGCGTGCGGCCGTAAGCGGGGGCTGGTCTTGCTGCATCGACAGGCCGATAAAATAGCACAGACCGGCTGCCGCTGCTGCTGCTGCAAAGAGATAATGCCAGCGGAACCGTCCCCTAAGCTGATCAGTGCTGTGTTTAAAATACATCGTCGGCCTCCTTACTCAAAATCGTATCGCTTTGCTGTGCCGTGGTTTTATCATCCGTTTCCAGTATTTCATCCTATCCATTCGGCCGGCTTTTGTCAAATAAATACTTCGGCCGTCAAGGCGTGCTGATCCGGCACGGCGGCATCGGCAGGCGAGGACCGAAAGAGGAATCAATCAATGGTCCAGAAGTTGTGCAGCCAGTAATCAGCCATCGGCAGCAGGTCGTTGGTGTCCACAACAGCATTCCTGTCCAGATCGGCGGCAGAGCAGGGCTGATTGGGATCATACAAGGGGGAATTGGGGTCGTTGAGCGCCTGACAGTCGCACAGCCAAGCGCTGGACAGAACAGAAAAATCTTCGTAATTAACAGCACAGTCTTGGGTGATATCGCCTTTGTCCGAACTGCTGAGGCACAGGCGGATGTTGTCGACCGCCAGATAGCTTTGGTAGGTGGTATCTTTGTCGTCGCTTACTTCGCAATAGAGAATGTAGTCGCCTGCGGTCTGTTCATCAAAGCGCACAAAGAAACTCTGCCAGCCGTCGTTGGCCTTGTAATCGCCCACCTGCAGCACATCCATCTGTGCAATGGGGATTTCGCCGACGCCGTCATTTGAATCGGCGGGAATCAAGATGATGACCGCTGTATCGTTAAAAGGCAGATAGTCTGTGGTGCCGAACAAATAATTGCCCATCAGGATATTGCCCGGGGATACCGAAATGGCTTGGGAAATACAGGCGGCCGTAATGGTGGGCAAATCGGTTCCCGGTCCTTCCGTATCTCCGGTTGATAAAAGGACAAAATTGCTTCCTTCATAAGCAGAAGGGATGCTCCACTGGACAGCATTGGGGTCCCGATGTCCGGGATGGGGTGTGGGAACGAAGGAACTGTGCAATCCAGCATAGTTTATATAATCCCAGTATTTGGGGGGCGTATAATATTGATGACTTGCGTTGGGGTCGGGAATTTCAAACCGGCCATTGCGCAGCTGTGCGAAACAGCTGGCGCCAATCAGCAAAATGGCCCAAATGATTCTTTGTAAATGCATTTTATAATGATAAGTCCAGATTTTAAACAAACACCCCTTAAACCCCATCTGCTATTGGATAGCCGCTGTCCTGATTTATGATACTATTATACCAAAGTCCTATTAGTTAATCGTCTTATATACGCTGAAAATAACCACTATCTTTTAAATACATTTGGTTTTTTACGGATAAATTGGGTGATTAAAATAGGCAACATTGCTGTAATTATCTGTTAATCAAGAGGATATAAAAACCAAGAAAACTTTTTACCGGTCTTATGTTGAAAATAATAAACAGTTGTGAATAAATTAACATTGAGTCGGGGGGTGTGAGGGGGATGAAAAAGGCGTTTTTTCAGTCTTAAAATGTATTTGTCAGGATTTTTTAGAATGCAGAGGCCGATATGGTATTTTTCTTGCGGATATGGGGCAGGTTGGCAAGAATTAGAAGGGATTAGGGATGGATAAAACGGCACTGGAACAGAAACTAAAAGACCTGTTGGACCAAATCGAGGACTTCACGCATCCTGATGATCGGCACAAATTTGCTGGACACGGCTTGGAGGGCCTTCTGAATCGGCCGATGACCGAAACCAGACAATCGGATCCTCAGGATTGGCTTGACAGTCTGCGTCTTCGGATTCAATATCTTTTATTTGATTTGGAGGCGACCCGCCGGGAAAATTCTTATCTGAAACGGCTGCTTGAAGGGCCGGAAGATTAGGACCTGATTGGTCTTTTACTCGGGATTTTTGAGGGGTTCATTTCCGTCTTCGGGGGAGTTTTTCTTTCCTTTCTGTAAAAGTACCTGTCTTTTTATGTCGATAAATAAGGTGTTCTTTTTGAAGCAGCGATAAGCGCCAAAGATGAACAATCGTGGTCTGATAACACTATAATTAAGAGTTCCGTGTAAGATTTGACACCATGTCCAATCATGGTACAATACAGCGGTTTACGAATAAACGTGAAATGTGAGGGAAATTTATGTTTGAGCGATTTACCGACCGTGCCCGCAAGGTGATGGCTTTGGCCAATCAGGAAGCCCAGCGGTTTAACCATGAATATATCGGTACCGAGCATATTTTGTTAGGTCTGGTCAAGGAAGGCAACGGGGTGGGGGCCAACGTGCTGCGAAATCTGGATGTGGATATTAAGAAGCTGCGTCTGGAAATTGAAAAGCTGGTCAAAAGCGGTCCCGACATGGTTACGATGGGCAAACTTCCACAGACGCCGCGTGCCAAAAAGGTGATTGAATATGCCATCGAAGAAGCGCGGTCGCTGAACCATAATTATGTGGGGACAGAGCATATTCTGCTGGGGCTGCTGAGGGAGACAGAGGGCATTGCTGCACAGGTTCTGATGAATCTGGGACTGAAGCTGGAAGATGTCCGTCAGGAGGTTCTCAACCTGCTGGGGGCCGGCGTAGAAGACAATGCCTATCAATCGATGGGGATGAAGATGAGTCCTGCCGCAGCGCAGGCGGCCAAAGCGGCCAAGAGCAAAACCCCGGCCCTGGACAGCTTCGGCAGGGATTTGACCGAGCTGGCAGCAAAGGGGGAACTGGATCCTGTCATCGGCCGGGAAACGGAGATTGAGCGTCTGGTGCAGATTCTCTGCCGGCGCACCAAAAATAATCCTGTGCTTTTGGGAGAGGCCGGCGTGGGAAAGACGGCCATTGTCGAGGGACTGGCCCAGCGGATTGTATCCCACGAGGTTCCCGAGCTGCTCAAGGACAAACGGCTGGTCGTTCTGGATTTGGCGATGATGGTGGCCGGTACGAAATATCGCGGGCAGTTTGAGGAGCGCATCAAGGCGGTCATCAACGAGGTGCGCCGGGCGGGGAATGTGCTGCTGTTCATCGATGAGCTGCATACGCTGGTGGGGGCCGGCGGGGCGGAAGGCGCTATCGATGCATCCAATGTGCTCAAGCCCGCTCTGGCACGCGGCGAGGTGCAGTGCATCGGTGCGACGACCTTTGATGAATACCGCAAGTATGTGGAAAAGGATGCCGCTCTGGAGCGCCGCTTCCAGACGATAATGGTGGATCCACCCAGCAAAGAGGAAACGGTGGAAATCCTCAAAGGGCTTCGCGACCGGTATGAAGAGCATCACCGGGTTCATTTTACCGATGAGGCGCTGTATCAGGCCGTCGAGCTGTCGAGCCGGTATATTTCGGGCCGGTGCCTGCCGGACAAGGCCATCGATGTAATCGACGAGGCCGGCGCCCGTGTGCGTCTGAAAAACATGACGCCTCCGCCGGATCTGGCGGAATTCGAAGCCCGCATTGAAAAGCTTCAAAGTGAAAAAGACGAAGCTGTCCGCAATGCCGATTATGAACGTGCTGCAGCGCTGCGGGATGACATCCAGCGGATTCTGGATGAGAAAGCCGAGATGCAGCGGCAGTGGCAGGAAAAGAATAATCAGACCATTGGGGTTGTGGATGCCGAGGTGGTTGCCGAAGTGGTCAGCAAAATGACCGGTGTGCCGCTGACGCGTCTGGAAAAGGAAGAAGCCCAGAAGCTGCTGGAGCTGGAAGCCGAGCTGCACAAGACGGTTGTTTCGCAGGATGAGGCGATCAACGCACTGGCCAAGGCGGTTCGGCGAAGCCGCAGCGGCCTGAAAGACCCCAACCGTCCGATGGGGAGCTTTATCTTCATCGGCCCCAGCGGCGTCGGCAAGACGCTGCTGGCCCGTGCGCTGGCCGAGTTTATGTTCGGCGATGCCGATGCGCTCATTCAAATTGATATGAGCGAATATATGGAAAAGCACAATGTCAGCCGGCTGGTCGGGGCGCCTCCCGGCTATGTGGGCTATGAAGAGGGCGGCCAGCTGACGGAGCGCATCCGCCGGCGTCCCTATGCCGTGCTGCTGCTGGATGAAATCGAAAAGGCGCACTCGGATGTCTATAATATGCTGCTGCAGATTATGGAAGAAGGCCGCCTGACCGATTCTTTCGGCCGGCATGTGGATTTCAAAAATGTGATTCTGATTATGACCAGCAACATCGGTGCGGAACTGATCAAGAATCAGTCCGGCTTCGGCTTCGGCAAGCGGACCGAACAAGCCAATTATGAAAAGATGAAGGAACTGCTGGACAAGGAAATGGAGCGGCATTTCCGTCCGGAATTCCTCAACCGGCTGGATGCCCAGATTGTCTTCCGCCCGCTGACGCGGCAGGACCTGCATACGATTGTCGATTATGAATTGAACAAGGTATTCAAGCGGCTGCTGGAGCACCATCTCCATCTGGAGCTGGATGAGGCGGCCAAGGAATTCCTTATCGACAAAGGCTACAACCCCGAATTCGGGGCGCGTCCGCTGCGCCGGGCGATTGAGCGCTATATTGAAGACCCGCTTTCGGAAAATCTCCTGCGCGGCAAGTTCAAAGGCAAGAGCCTGATACGGATTACCGTGCAGGATGAACAAAATCTGCGGTTTGAAGGCGTGGATGCTCCGGCTCCGCTGGATGCGTCTAATGTTGTGGTGCATTCAGGCCCGGAGACCCAGTCTGCGCAGTGATGCGCCGGAAATTACAGGCAGACAGTTTGACGGAAACGGCCCAACGGCATGGACAGTACATTTTTTGACAAGGATGCATTTTCGCATCATTGCGGAATTCGCCTGCTGGATGTCAAGCCCGGCTATGCAGCGGCAGAGATGCCCATTGAACCCAAGCATCTCAACAGTGTCGGGATTGTGCACGGGGCTGCTGTGTTTGCACTGGCCGATGCGGTTTTTGCGGCCGCTTCCAATTCGCACGGCTATGTGGCGGTGGCGGTCAATATCAGCATTTCGTATATCAAGGCGGTCTCCGAAGGTGTTCTGAGAGCAGAGGCGCAGGAAAACAACCCCCGCGGCCGGATGGGCAGTTATACAATTACCATACGGGACCAGCAGGGCGATTTGGCAGCCGTGTTTCAGGGTCTTGCATATCGGAAATTTGATAAGCTGTAACGGCTTTTCCCCGGCGCAAAAAAGAGTCAAAAATACTTTTGGAATCTGTTTTTTGGCCGACAATGAGGATTAGACAGGTAAATAACGGCAGCAATTATCAGTCACAGGAGAAAAAAATGACTAACAAGAAGATTGGACTGGTTTTCACAGCAAGTAATCTTTTGCTGCTGGCGGTTCTTTTGTTGCTGGTGTCTGCAGTATGGGCAGCGGATACAGCGACTGCGCCGGCGGCTTCGGGTTCCGGTGCGGTTTCGGCTCCGGCTGATGTGCCGACGCGTGCGATGCGTCAAGCCGGCGCGGCACAGCGGCGTTCGGGCGCTGCTGCCGATCGGGAGCTGATGTATCAGGATGCGACAGCCCGCCGGATGGCCGAGCATCGAGCGCAGATTGCTGAGCTGGAAGAAATCAAGAAAGTGGCACAGGAAGAAAACGCTTCCCGAACAGTTGAAGCCATCCAGAAGCTGATTGAAAAGAAAGATTCTCAATTCAAGCAGTCGCTGGAGCAGTTTGAACGTCAGCGGCGTGCCCGATTGGAGCAGATTCAGGAACGCACAGCAGCCCTGCGTGCCCGGGAAGGGCAGACAGATGCTGGTGCCGACAAAAATAAGCCGCAAAACGCCGCCGGCGATAAAGCCGATAAAGACAACTAAACCGGCCGATTTCCAGACAGTCAGGCAGGGCCGAGACGGCAGCATTTCGGTCCTGCTTTTTTTATTGTGCGGCGGATGCTATTTCACGGGCAAGGGCATCCAGCAGATCGGCTTCTTGCACAACGGCAATTTTCTGTCCGCGCCTGTAAAGATACCCTTTGCCTTCTGCTGCGCAGACGGCAATGTCGGCATCGGCGGCTTCACCGGGGCCGTTGACAATGCAGCCCATAACGGCCACATGCAGGGGTTTGCGGATGCCGCTGAGCAGCCGTTTGACCTTTCGTGCCAGTGCGGCCACATCAATCCGGCAGCGTCCACAGGTGGGGCATACGACCAGATGGGGCGATAGCTGTTCTTCCAGCCCGAGGGCCTGCAGAATCTGCCGGGCGATTTCAATTTCCCGAACCGGATTGCCGGCTACACTGACGCGGATGGTGTCGCCGATGCCTTCTGCCAGCAGCGTGCCAATCGCCGCCGCCGAAGGAATGATTGCGTCTTCGGGCAGGCCGGCATGGGTCAGGCCGATATGCAGGGGATAATCAAATGCGCCGGCAATGGCGCGGTTGACCTCAATTGTCCGTACGGTATCGGCGCTTTTGGCGCTGAGCACAAGATTGTCAAAGCCCGCCTTTTCAAACATCCGGATGTAGGCCTTCATTTCTTTGAGCATCAGGCTTGTACGCCGTGCCGGCGGGACATCGTGCTGAAGGTCGCGGATGCTGGCTTCATTGACGCCGATGCGGATAGCCGTGTTGTGGGCTTTGGCACAGTCGATAATCCGGCGGATAGAGTTTTTATCTTTGATGTTTCCGGGATTGAGCCGGATTTTGACGGCACCGGCTTCGATTGCTTCAACGGCACGGTCCGGCGAAAAATGGATATCGGCAGCGATGGGCATGGAAGTTTTTGCGATAATTTGGGCCAGCGCCTGCGTGTCGGCACGTGTCGGCACAGCGATGCGCACCAGACCGCAGCCGGCTTTTTGGAGCTGGCCAATCTGCCGCAGGCACGCCGGGACATCGGTGGTAAAGACTTTGGTCATTGTTTGAACAAGGATGGGATGACCGGAACCGAGCCGCAGTGTTCCGATGCAGACAGTTTTTGTGGGTCGCCGCTGAATCATGACTGATGCTGAAATGGGTGGATAGAATGTTTAACTGAGCTTATTGCAGGCATCGCGAATCAGACCCTGCAGGACGCCGTCGGACAAATCCGCCAATTCCGGTTCCGGCCGTTCAGCCCGTCCCATCGATGAAAGCAGACGGACGGCCGTTTTTTTGTTTTTCTTCAGTTCCGACAGTGTGCGGGCGGCCGGTCCCAGCTCGCCGTCGGCCATCTGTCGCAGGTAAAGGATGCACTGTTTGAGAATATCTTTTTCCTGTGCGGTGCGGCTGCTGCCGTCTGTGCGGCCGGTCTCCTCCGGAATGGAGTTCTGAAGCAGAATGGTCTGGGTCAGTGTTTTGGTTTCGCGCATCAATTCCTCCACGCTGGTTTCTTCCCGCGGATCTATCGGCACCAGTTTCAATTCCGGCTCGTCATCCTGTTTGGGAAGGGGGATATAACAGCGATGCTTGCAGTACGGGCAGCTGCCCCATTTACCGCCGGCTGTGTCGGGGGCTTTTATCTTTTTTTTGCATGCTTCGCAATGGAACTGAATAGGCATAAGCGGGTCTCCTAAGTGTTGGTTCCCTTTTGGGCCGTAAATTCAGCACGGACCTCTGTCGTAATGCCGCCGCGCGGGGTAAACTGCGATGTGATGCGCATCCAGCGGGGCTTGACAGCTTCGGTCAAATCATCAAGGATTTCGTTGGTCAGAAATTCGTAAAATATGCCTCGGCTGCGGAAACTCTGCAGGTAGAATTTGAGGCTCTTTAATTCAACACAAAGGACATCTGGTATGTATTCAATTATAATAGTTCCAAAATCCGGCTGTCCAGTCTTGGGGCAAACACTGGTAAACTCCGGGCAGCGGATAGTAATAGTATAATTGCGTTGCGGTCGAGGATTATCAAATACTTCCAGTTGCGGTTTTTCAGCCATTCTGCTTGTCCTTTTGAGTAATACTGCTTATACTTTCGATATAATTTTAGCAAAACTTGGCAGCTTTGCAAGGAAAGAAAATGGGATTGAAAAAAGCGGTTATACTGCTCAGCGGGGGACTGGACTCTGTTACAACGCTGGCGATAGCAAAAAAAATGGATTTTTCCTGCTATGCACTGACTTTCCAATACGGTCAAAGGCATTTTTTTGAGATTTCCTGTGCCCAAAAGGCAGCGCTGGCGTTAGGGGCTGCGGACCATCGGATAATAAAAATAGAGCCGGAGGTATTTGCCGGCTCGGCCCTTGTCGGCCGGCAGCAGGAGGTTCCCAAAGACCGGCCGATGGAGGACGGCACAATACCGGCAACCTATGTGCCGGCGCGCAATACAATCTTTCTCAGTTATGCCCTTGCTTGGGCAGAAGTGCTGGGAGCGTGGGATATTTTTATCGGTGTAAACGCAATGGACTACAGCGGTTATCCGGATTGTCGGCCGGCATTTATCGAAGCTTTTGAAAAGATGGCCAATCTGGCAACCGCTGCGGCTGTCGAGGGCAAAGGCCGATACACAATTCATACGCCGATTATTCGGATGAGCAAAGCCCAAATCATCCAGCAGGGGACGGCTTTGGGGGTGGATTATTCCCTGACGCACAGTTGTTATGACCCGGATGCACAAGGGCGTCCTTGCGGCCGCTGTGATTCCTGCCGGCTGCGTCTGAAGGGCTTTGCTCAGGCAGGATTGACTGATCCCCTGAAATACCCCTGTTTGTAAAGACCTTGAGGAATGGGCAGGCAGAGAAGCTGTCTGCAGGGGGGATTTTTATTGCTCCAAACGATAAAGTTGTTAAACTAATCTGCTTATATAGGGAGTTTGCGGCGCCTGAGAACAGGAACATTTTAGTGAAAGGTCAACGAATATGGCGGAGTTGAATGTCATGCATTATGATGCGTCGGGAAAGCCGAAGGTTATTCCGCACGGTATTATAGGGTCCTTTATTCTGGTAACTTTTCTGTTTTCTTTGTGGGGCTTTGCCAACGATATTACCAATCCGATGGTGGCGGCGTTCAAAAATATTCTGCTGATCAGCAATTTTGAAAGTTCACTGGTTCAATTTGCCTTCTACGGCGGCTATTGCGTAATGGCTGTTCCGGCGGCCTTGTTTATCAAGCGGTTCAGTTATAAGACCGGCATTCTGCTGGGTCTGGCGCTGTATGCGGCCGGATGCCTGATGTTTATCCCGTCGGGGCAGATGATGGCCTTTTGGGCTTTTCTGCTGTCGTATTTTGTAATGACCTGCGGCCTGTCCTTTCTGGAAACCAGCGCCAATCCCTATATTCTGGCGATGGGGCCGGAGGAGACGGCAACCCGCCGTTTGAATTTTGCCCAGTCTTTCAATCCGATGGGCTCGCTAATAGGGATGCTGGTAGCCAAAAATTTTATTTTGGCCAATCTGGACAAAACGGATGAAGCCGGGCGGCGGGTGCTTCGGGAGACAGCACCGGAGCAGTTTATGGCTCTCTGCAAGCACGATTTGGATGTGATTATCGGCCCGTATATGATGCTGGGGCTGGTGGTGCTGGCGACATTTGCGGTATTTGCCTTTGCCCGTCTGCCACGCACCCAAGGCGAGGACGACAAGCAGATTAACTTCTGGCCGACATTGGGCCGGCTTGTCCGCAATGCCAAATATGTGGAAGGAGTTATTGCACAGGCATTCTATGTGGGGGTACAGATTATGTGCTGGACATTTATTATCCAGTATGCAGGCAACGAACTGGGTATTGATAAGCCGACAGCGCAGCTGTACAACATGGTGGCAATGATTATCTTCGTCAGCAGCCGCTTTATCTGCACCTTCCTGCTGAAATACTTCAGCCCCGGCGGCCTGCTGATGTCGCTGGCAATTGCCGGATTCGCCTTGATTTGCGGGACAATCTTTATCCGGGGAATGATGGGGCTTTATTGTCTGGTAGGCGTTTCGGCGTGTATGTCGCTGATGTTCCCGACCATTTACGGCATTGCCCTCAAAGGGCTGGGGGATGATGCCAAGCTGGGGGCGGCGGGGCTGATTATGGCTATCGGCGGCGGCTGTCTGATGCCGCCGATGCAGGGGTGGATTATGGACCAGAATGCATTCAATCTGGGCTTTATGACGCTGTCGAGCACACGGGCTTCGTTTGTCCTGCCGCTGATTTGCTTTGTCGTGATCGCTATATTTGGTTTTCGAACCTCCAATGTCCATGGGCATAAATATTGACAGACCAACCCACTTCAACGAGAGGATAAACCAATGCTCAAGCATATACCTGCTGTTTTAAGTCCTGACCTGCTGAAGCTGCTGATGGAGATGGGGCACGGCGATGAACTGGTTATCGCCGACGGCAACTTCCCTGCCGCCTCGATTGCCCGCCAAACGGTTTCGCAGCAGCTGATCCGGCTGGACGGCCACGGGGTTCCGGTGGTGCTCGAAGCGGTTTTGCGGCTGTTTCCGCTGGACCGGTATGTTCCGAAGCCGGCGGCCCTGATGGAGGTTGTGCCGGGTGATAAGGTCGAAACCCCCATCTGGCAGGAGTACCGCAGAATCATCAAAAACAGCGGTGAAGTGTTCGACGATTTTGAGTATATCGAACGCTTTGCCTTTTATGAGCGGGCTAAAAAAGCCTATGCGGTTATTGCCACCAGCGAATCGGCTTTGTACGCCAATATCATTCTCAAAAAGGGTGTTGTTGTCGCCTGAACTGCAGGATTGATTGATCCGGCACGAATGAATCGCTTCAATCCGAATCCAGAGCAGGCGGAGGCGGCATACCCGGTTCGGCAGCTTGAATGGGACGGCAAGGAATACGGAAGTCCTCTGGTTCGGCTGCAGGGGGCGGAAAAAACAATTGAAAATGCAGCTTCTGCGGCTTATGATACATGTCTATGTGAAGTGCTAACAATCCTTTAAATGGAGAACCAATAATGGAAACCGATTCCCCAAGGCCCCAGAATATTATAGAAACAACCGATGCGCTGGAGGCCGTCAGTGCGTGTCAGTCGATGAAGAATGCCTTGTTTACGATCATTCTTCTCGGATTGCTGCTGTGTCAGATTATCTTCTGGCTTCATCATTTCGGCCTGATTAAAGGTTCCCAGACATCTGAGCCCCAGCCGGCCGTAAGCCGCTGCAATAGCGGGGCTTCTTTTGGGCCGCTGTTATTGACCGCTGCAATCGCACAGGAGCAAGAGAAGGTTTCTCCGGCTGGTGCCCAGACGGCTGAATTGGTAGGGCAGGTGATAGACAAGGTCGAATCCGGCGAAAAAGCCCCGGCGCAGAAAGCAGTTCCGCTTGTGGTCGAAAAAGAGGCAACCACAGCCCCGTCAGACACCGCCGCCGCTGAAGCGGCTCCGAAAAGCGAACCGGCTGCAAAAGACGAGTCTGATACAAACATCAAGACACTCCTGAAGGAGGAGCTTGCGCTGTTTCATATTTCCCCCCGCTTTGCCAAAGGTCTGATTGCCGTCTGCAATTTTGCGATTTTGACAGGTGCGATACTGTATTCGCTGACGCTGCTGGTGTGTGTCAAGATTTCGCTGGCAGGGCGGCTGGGCGGAATGAACCACATTGTGCGGGCGTTTTTTGTATCTTTGTTTCTGCTGGTTTTTCTGATTCCGTGGCAGGTGGTTCTGCCGAAGGTGCTGCTGGGGGCTGTCTGGCTGCCCGGCGAGCTGCTGGACGGCCGATGGGACAAGGCCGGCGATTCGGTTGTATGGGCTGTGATGCTGTACCTGCGGTTCTGCGGGCTGTGGCTGATTGCCCTTTGGTTTCTGCTGTGGGCCCAGATTCGTTCAGCCAAATGGGCGCGGGCGATTCTCCGCCGGCTGGGCGTGGTACGATGACCCGTTGCTGATCTGCCAGTCTGTATATGGCACAATACAGCCATTCACAAGTGCCGGCCAATCCATCATTGCCGATTCGGTTCGGGTGTTTGTCTGGGGTGCGGGATTGGTATGCCGGCAGTATGCCCGGATTGACGAAAGGGACGGAATGAAAGAACAAATCGCCTATATCGGAATGGGCATCATGGGAGCGCCGATGGCGGTCAATCTGCTTAACGGCGGCTATTCCGTTGTCGTTCATACGCGCACCCCACAAAAGGCCCAGCCCGTCCTTGACAGAGGGGCCCGGTGGGCAGATAGCCCCGCAGAGGCCGCCCGGCATGCGGATGTAGTGATAACCTGCCTGCCCGATACACCGGATGTCCAAAAGGTGCTGCTTGGGGAAAACGGCGTTATTGAAACCGCCCGCAGAGGAACCGTCTGCATCGATATGTCCACCATCAGCCCGCAGATAACTCAGCAGATAGCTGCCGCTTTAGCCCAGAAGGGTCTTGTGATGCTGGATGCTCCTGTCTCCGGCGGCCAGAGCGGGGCTGTTGAAGCCAAATTGTCCATTATGGTCGGAGGGCCGAAGGAGGCGTTCGAACGGGTGCGTCCGATTCTTGCGTGCTTGGGGCGGGCGATTACGCATTGCGGGCCGGCCGGATTTGGGCAGCTGACCAAGCTGGCCAATCAAGTGATGGTTATTCACACGATTGTGAGCATTGCCGAAGGGCTGGCCTTTGCAGAACAAGCGGGTCTGGATCTGCAGACCACCTGGGAGGCCGCCTGCAGCGGAGCGGCCTACAGCCATTCGCTTAAAGTGCTGGGGGCCAAGATATTAGCCGGCGATATGAAACCGGCTTTTAAGGCCGTTTTGCAACTGAAAGATTTGAGGCTGGTGATGGAGACTGCTCGTCAGATCGGCCAGCCGCTGCCGGCAACGGCGCTGGCGGCTGAACTGTTGAGTGTACTGCCGGCTATCGGCCGAGGCGAAGACGGCACACAAGCCCTGATCGATGTTATTCGTCATCTGCGGATGCCGAAAGAAAGCCGTACAGAGTCATAAGACAAGCACGATGGCTCTGTACGGCCCGGTCCGGTATATGCGCACGAAGGTCGGCATTCAATCCGCTTTTTTAGGGCACTTCATCATAGAGCGAAGGATTGTAATAAATTGAAATATCACTGTTGATTTCAAATCCGGCGGGGATGTCGGTAATGCCCGACCGGTTGAAGAACAAGTCGCTGCCTTCCAGCCGCATGGGTTCAGTGGAATAGTTGACAATCGAGCCGCCGATGATGCCGCCGGCACTGCCGTAGGTTCGGACGCCGTTGGCCGCAATGCAGCCGTTTAAGGTGCCGAAGTTGCCGCCGAAGGAAACCGCAAATCCGGGCGCCATAATGAATGTCCCTGTTTCGCTGTGCAGTCCGGCATACTGTTCGGTCTGGGGCAGATTGGCAACACTGGTGCTGACGACAGTGCCTGTAAAATTGAGCTGGTTGGTTGCCGAATTGTCGCTGAGACTGCCGTTGCCGACGATGACGCCGGTGATCTGGGCGTTGCCCCCGAACTTGACCACATTGGGCTGCTCTATGTATAGAACGCCTTTGATAATGGTATTGCCGGTAAACTTGGGATTGGTTCCGGCGGCGATGCGTACATTCTCGAGTGTGGCATTGTTGCTGTAGAGACTTTTGTTGCTGCTGTCAATTGTGATGCCGTTGATGTACCGCTCAAAGTGAGCGGGATTGGGAATAGGAAACTCTGCTCCGCTGACGCCGATTTCCACATGGTTGGTAATCGCCGCAGCTCCCTTTTCGCCGCCGATGCTGCTCTGCCCGCCGCTCATCGTTACAAAGGCGCTGGGATTGACAATTTTGACATCGCCGGCAATCTGGGCGTTCTGGATGGTCAGTGCACTGTTGGTGGCAGAGCTTTCGATATACACATCCGATTCCACGCGGAGATTGACGCCGTCCAATGTTAGGCTTTTCAGCGACAGAGGGCCTTTGGTGGCGACGCCGAAATCAAATGCTGATTTTGTGTTTTCATCGATGCCGAAGCTGAAGCCGCCCAAAATGGTTCGCCCAATGCCGCCGGCTTGACCTTTTACGCGAATCTGAATGCTGCCCGTTGCAGGGCTGATTTCGGCATAAAAGCTTCTGGAACTGTCCAGCATCACAGGTGCGCTGGCAGAACCGATGGACAACGTTTGGCTGTCTGAATCGAAGGATGCATTGAGATTGGAAGGCAATATGCTTTCGAGCGATGTCCGGAAAACCGAGAACAGGTTTTCAGGAAGCGTTGAGCCGGGAAGAGTAATCTTCTGGGCGTAATAGCGGATTACTTCCAGTCCCGATTCGGCGCAGGAGCGGGCTTCGTTGACGCTGTGAAGGTTGCGGGCAATGCGCGCATTGGCGGTGGACATCATAAACATAGCTGCCGACAAAGCCGAAAAAACAGCCACGAAAATCAGCCCAATCAGCAGCGCAATACCCTTGTTTTTTTTAGACATTTTTTTTGCGGTGCACATAACAGGTCCCCCCAAACAGAAGTTTGGTTAATGGCTCTATCTAAAACATACGATTCAGCGGCTCAAATGCCAAATTGAAAAAGGGCTTCGATGCATTGTCCGATAATGCTTCGGCAATCAGGATTACAATGCTGCATCAGCACCATCTTTGAGCACCCGACTTTGTCGATTCCTGTAAGCTGGCGCTGCAGAAGCAGAAAGAATTGTCCAATTTCTATTTATCTTCAGCGTGGTAGGAGCTGCGGGTAAAAGGCGAACTGTGCACCCAGCGAAAGCCCAATTGCCGAGCCAGATTTGCCCATTCATCGAATTTTTCGGGTCGGATGAATTCTGCTACATCCAGAGAGTATTTATCGGGTTTAAGGTATTGTCCCAAGGCCAGACGGTCGCAGCCGACAGCCCGCAGGTCGTTGAGGACAGCCAGAACCTGCTGGTCTGTTTCTCCCAGTCCGAGCATCAGCGAGGATTTGGTCTCTATATGCGGCCAGACCTTCTTGGCTATTTTCAGCAGCTCCAGCGAGCGCTGGTAATCGCCGCCGGGACGTACCGTTGGGTATAAGGCCGGCACTGTCTCGATATTATGCCCAAAGACAAAGGGCAGGGCATCCGACAAGATCGCAACAGCTTGTTCCTGACAATTCCGAAAATCCGGCACCAGCAGCTCAAACTCCAGAGCGGGCATAACGCGCCGACAGGTCTGAATACAGTCGCGAAAGTGTCCGGCCCCGCCATCGGGCAAATCGTCGCGGTTTACACTGGTCAGGACCAGATACTTAAGCCCCATTCGAAGGGCCATTTGAGCGATGCGGTCCGGCTCGGTCGGATCGGGCGGCAGGGGTTTGCCGTGGGCCACAGAACAAAACCGGCAATTGCGCGTGCAGATATTGCCGAGTATCAAAACGGTGGCTGTGCCCCGACTCCAGCAGTCGCCGCGGTTAGGACAGTTGGCGTTGGTACAGATAGTCTCCAGCCCCAGTCCTTGAAGGGTTTGATGTGTATGACTGAAGGTCTGCCCAGCCCCCAGACGCCGTTTGAGCCACGGAGGCAATCGCTGTTGGCCTTTATTCATTTTTTTAGGTCCAATATGTGCGGCATAAATCTGCCAGTTTATTTTTAACGGCTGCCATATCCGACAGCGTTCCGGTTTCTTTATAGACCGAGGTCATTTCGACCGCGTCCAATCCGCAGGGGACAATCCAGTCAAAAATGTTTAAATCATTGTTGATATTGATTGCCATTCCGTGAAACGATACCCATTTCTTAATCTGGACGCCGACTGATGCAATTTTTTTCTCCCCGACCCACAGGCCGGGAAATCCTTTTCGCCGACAGCAGGAAACTCCCAGCCCTTCCAGCAGGTCAATGCCGATGCTTTCCAGCGACCTTATATAGCCGGTAATATCCAGCCGCAGCGTTTTAAGTTTGATTACCGGATACAAAACCATCTGACCGGGATTGTGGGCAGTCGTTCCGCCGCCGCGGCCGACCTGCACTAACTCGATATTGCAGCTGCGAATATCTTCTGCAGGCGCCCGCAATTTATTTTCCGTTTTTCGTGCTCCCAATGTAATTACAGGCGGATGTTCGGTAATTATCACAGTGTTGGGGATTTGCTCTTGCTGCCGCTTTAAACACAGCTCGGTCTGAAGGGCCAGCGCCTGAGCATAAGGCATCAACCCGGCATCAATTATTTCAAGTACAGCCATCTCCTGCATTTTACCAGAAATACCATTTTCTTATATATTGAACCAGCTAATATAGCCGTTTGGCAACCAAAAAGCAAACCTGCAAATCGCATGAAAACATTTGCTCACAGCGTGAGATATTTCTTGACAGATTTCATTGGCTGTGTCATATTGACGTCATTGTTTAGCTCAAACAGGATGAAAAACAGTCAAAGAGGATTAGTACGATGGGTATCACGCTCAAAAAAGAATATACTTGGAGTCTGGTCGTTCCCACGAGTATGGGTGTTCGTTTGACCCCGACAGATGCTCAGCCGATGCACTGCGGGCGGACGCTTCTGATGCAGGCAACCAGTGCCGAAACCAATGTTGCCAGTGTTTCATCGTATCTTGGTCTTCCTGTAAAGGTGCTGACAACATTTGTCAAGGACAGTCCGATTGCCCGCTTTATCAAAGATGACCTTGCCAGCCGGCATATTGTCTATGAAGGCAAGGAAGTCCCGCAGGGCGGCCCGTGGGGCTATCGGCACCAGTTTAACCTTGCTGACTGCGGTTTCGGCAGCCGGGGCCCGCGGGTTCATAATGACCGTGCCGGCGAGGTTGGCCGAACGCTTAATGTCAAGGATTTTGACCTTCAACGGCTTTTCGGCAAAGAAGGTGTCCAAATTGTCCACCTTTCCGGTCTGATTGCCGCTCTTTCGCCTGATACCGGCCAATTCTGTCTCGAACTGGCACGCACGGCTAAACAGTTTGATACCCGCATCAGTTTTGATTTGAACTATCGGGCATCGTTTTGGAAAGGCAGGGAAGCAGAGCTTGCTGCCATCTTCAAAGAAATTGCTTCGGTAGCAGACATTTTGGTCGGCAATGAAGAGGATTTCCAGCTCTGTCTGGGCATCGAAGGTCCTGAAGCCGGCGGCAAAGATATTGCTGCCAAGATTGACAGTTTTAAGGCCATGATTGGCTGTGTTAAAAAGGCCTTCCCGAATGCTCAAGTTTACGGCACCACGCTGCGGCAGGTTATCAGCGCCAACTGCCACCTGTGGGGGGCTATTATGGCCGAAGGCGATAACTGGCATATCGTTGAGCCGCGGGAAATTGCTGTGCTGGACCGCATCGGCGGCGGCGACGGCTTTGTCGGCGGAATGCTCTATGCGATACTCAAGGGCTGGGAGCCCCAGAAATGGATACAGTTTGGCTGGGCAACAGGTGCGCTGGCTGTTACGATGCTGACGGATTACGCCCAGCCGGCCGATGAGGAGCAGGTCTGGAGCATCTGGCAGGGCAACGCCCGCGTCAAACGCTGAAAGAACAATTGACAGCCCTGTCTGCGAATCGCTACAATGCGGATAATTTAGACAGGAGCTGGCTATGCTGAAAACCGTCTGGAATCTGATTCGAACCGGCGTTATTGTCGTTGGGGTTTTATTGAGTTTTTTTGCCGTTTTGGAGGTGCTGCGGACTTACCAAACGCTGCATGCATTTCATCCGTGGGCAGGGGGATTGTTTCTGGCGGCCGCTGTCGGTCTGGTTATCTGGCTGGCGGTCTATGTTTGGATCAATCTGGCAGCTTTCCCGCCTGCACTGAATCCGCCCCGCATTGAAGACTTTGCAAAGGCTTCCCAGCATCAGCTGAAACAGCATCTGCGGTATTTGCGCCGTTTTCTGCAGCGGCTTCAGGAAAATCCGGGTATTTCGGAGGACAAGCGGGGCCTTATTGGTACAGCATTAGACAGAATCAGCCAAACGCTTTCCGCTCCCAGCTCTGCAGAAGCAATGCGAATGGCTATCGAGGCTGTCCAAGCCGATGCAGTGAAACCGATTTTATCCGATTTGGATGAGCTGGCAGCCCGTCAGGTGCGGGATTCCATGCGGGACATTATGATCGGAGTAACACTTAGCCCGTATAAATCCGCCGATCTGCTGATTGTGCTGTACCGCAATCTGGTGATGGTTATGCGAATCGTCCGCATCTACCGGACACGTCCGGCCTTGTCCGAGCTGCTTGGCATTTTTTCGGATATTGTCAATGTCATCGCGACTGTCAACTATATCAATATGGGCAAAAATCTCATTGAGGGACTGGGTTCACGGGTGCCGGGCATCGGCCGGTTTGTTGATGACATTGCACAAGGCATCGGAGCCGGCTTTATGACGACTATTACCGGCCATGCTGCCATAGACCGCTGCCGGAGTTTTCGGGAGTGGAATGCGGCTGAAGCCAAACGGCATCTGCTGAGTCATGTGGGCGATTTCTATAACGATGTCAAGGACATCTTTTTCAAGGATGTCTGGGGCGGCATCCGCAGCCGGATCGGGGCAGCGGGGGATAACAAAGACAAGGTTGCCGATGCTCTCAATGAAACCGGCAGTCTGCTGGATAGTTTCATCCGCGTTCCGGCTAAAGCTGTCGGAGCCGCCGGTCAGGCTGTTGCCGGAACTACTAACAAAGGATTTGAGTTGGTCGGCAGAAAAATCATAAAAGCCGGCACAGCCCTTACCAAGCCGTTTAGAAAAACAAAGCCGACCTTGTAAGACCCTGCCCCGCATGGAGTTTCAGGAGCTGGCGTCAGTCTGAAAATCTCTTTTTGTTTCTCGATTTCTAAACAGATAGGCTGTAAAGTGCAGATTTTCCTCCAGAGGCATTTTTTATTGGGTTCGGCGTGATATTATCAGACGATGCAAGGGATGCAGTTTCTTGATTTTTTAGGCAAAATCCGCTATAATGAATATAGTGTGCGGAAGCAGATAGTATTCAATTGTGGGGGTTTGAAAAATGTTTCTATTACAGATGTTGGCTCGAAGACGCCGTCATTTGAGCCGTAAACCTGCAAGACGGGCACCGCGGTTTCTCAATCCGTCCGGCTATGCGCTGAATGCATGGCGGACCTTGTAGTCCACATCGGCTGTTTATCAGGCCTTTTCGTTCAGTTGCTGTACTGCCGGAAAGGCCTTATTTTTTGCTCTTCTTTTGCTGCTGCAGACTCCGGCAGTGTGGTATCAGCCCCGGGACTTTCCGCTTCATTTTTTCATAACAGCATCAGGTTTCCGAATATAAAATGGGGTTAAAGACAAGGGATCAGCAAATCGGTTTAATGCCGCCAGCCGCCGGCCAACCCGATATAACCCTCCAGCGGTCGCAGGCCAGAATGCTTTATCCAGCAGACAGGTAAAAGGGGACTTGAATTTGTCAGCGTAGTAGAGCAGTCCTTCCCCGAGCAGTCCGACATTTTTCCGGCCGCTTTGTGCAAGCCTGTCCAGCAGTTGTTCAGCGGTGGTCATTTCCGTACCGATTTTTTTTTCCCAGCCATTTCCGGTCCAGTCATAAACAGCCGTATAGAAAAAATCCTTTTTTGCATCCAGTACAGTGACAATACTGTCTAACATCTGGCCTGTCTGCAGGATATAGTCTGTGCCGTTTTCTGCTAACACATCCATCGAATCAGCGGCGATAATCCGGCTTTTTAAGGCAAAGGCCAGCATTTTGGCCGCCGTAACAGCAATCCGCAAACCGGTAAAACTGCCGGGGCCGCCTGTGATATAGACCTGTCGGATATCAGAGGGGACAGCGCCTGCTTGTCTCAATAATTCCTCAATGGCACCGAACAGTTCAGCACTGTGCCGCATAAAACCCGAAAAGACGATTTGGGCTGCGAGGGTGTCATCGCGTCCGATAGCCGCCGAACCGGTTCGACCGGAGGTTTCTATTGCCAGAATAAGCTGTGAATCTGTCATTGGACTCCCGACAGTTAAATTGTTTGTTGTGGGCAGAAGATACCCGTTTTTAACAATAAAAACAAGATTGACTAAGTAAGATTACGGATTTTTTCGCTTGCATTCGTGATATTTTAACTATACACTTACGGGTCGACCGATATAATCTGTAAATGCGGTCTTCTTTTGGAATTATTTATTAACTCTAATTTCGGCCTTATTTTATGGAGGCTTTAAGTGAAGACGCTATATTTTTGGCGCAGCTATAAGCATGCGGGTATTGCAGCGATGCTGGTATTGTGCGGGATGTGGTGTTCGCTTCTTTGGGCTCAGCCGTCCAACATCGATCAGGCCAAGCGGGCAAAAATTGACACCACTATCCGAATTGCCCAAGAGCAAATGAAACGCGGCTTTTATCAGCAGGCCCAAACGCAGCTCAATACATTGCTGACTTCCTCTGAATACACCAATTACCTTTCGGAACGACAGCACCAAACGATTACAGCCCTTCTGAATGAAATCTCTACAGCTCTCCAAGAACGCACAAAAATTACCCAAATGCTTCAGCAAAGCGATACGCTTGCGTCTCAAGGCAAATATACCGAGGCGCTGGGGCTTTTGGGGCAAATCAAAGACAGTCCGTTTGCCAGCGAACAAGAACGGCAGATGATTCGGGACCTCTATCAGGATGTTTCCGCCAAACAGCTTCAGGAGCAGCAGAAATGGCAGTCACTGTATGATGCCAGTACTGCCGCCTATAAGGCCGGCCAATATGAGCAGGCCCGTCAGGGTTTTGTTCAGATTCTTGAAGCAGGGGCATCTGTCAAAGGCGACAAAACAGCTCAAGAGTATATCCAGCTGATTGATAGTGCTGCAGCGCAGCCGGCCGGCACGGGTCAGGCGGACTCTGCAGAGCCGATGGTGCCGCTGCTGGAGACGCCGGCGGCCGGGACCTCATCGGCGCAGGAGGCCATCGAACCGCTGGATTTGATGCCGCAGCCGGATGCATCTGCTCAAACTGTCGCAACGGTATCGGTTCAGGTACAGGAGCAGAAGGAACGATCGTATTTGGAAGTGGTTCGCCAGAAACGTGCTGTTCAGGTGGATTATACGACTGCTATTGTAAAAGATGCGATTGAAAAGGCTCAGCAGGCGCTGGCGTCCAATCAGTTTGAGCAGGCCCAGCAGGCACTCCGCCGGGCATCCTCCACGGTTGAAGCCAATAAAATGCTGCTGGGAGATGCGTTTTATGCAGATTACAAAGCGCAGTTAACCAATCTGGAGCAGAAGACAGAGGAGGCCCGTCAGGCCTATCAGCAGCAGCAGGAAACGCAGCGTCAGCAGCAGGCCGATGAGCTGAATGCCCAGATTCGCCAAACGATGGAAGAGCAGAGGGCCCGAGCCGTCAAGGATTATCTGGCACGGGCATATGCGTTCCTGAAAGAACAGCGCCATGAAGATGCGCTAGGGCAGCTGGAACAGCTTTTGGCGATTGACCCCCTCAATCAGGAGGCCCAGATTCTCAAGCAGACGCTGGAGCATATGGATCACTATATCAAGCAGCGTCAGATTCAGGAAGAAAGCGACAGGGAAGAGATTGCCCTGCTGCTGGATGTTAAGCGGCGAGCGATTCCTTATGCGGATGAATTCAATTTCCCCCATAACTGGAAGGAAATTTCGGCCCGCCGTGAGCAGGCGGTTAAGGAGGCCCAGACTCCCGAAGATATGGCTGTCAATGAGCTACTCGATAAGACAGTGGACCTTTCGATGCTGACGGAAGATACAACATTGGCCGAGGCCATCGAACTGCTGCGCAATTCGGTGGATCCTCCGCTTCCGATTGTTGTGTACTGGAGCGATCTGAGTCAGAACGCCTTTGTCGAAAAAACGACGCCGATTAATATGAGCGGCGAAGGACTTCGGCGTGTGGTTTTGCGCACCGCATTAAGTCGAGTACTTCAGGCGGTTGGTTCCGGCGGTTTTGCCGAACTGGCTTATGTTGTTCAGGAAGGAACAGTGACGGTTGCCACCCGCGATTCTCTGCCTGCCAATTATGTAACAGAAATTTACGATGTAGCAGATCTGCTGAATCCTCCGGCCAACTATGATGAAGATTACAGCAGCAGCGGCTATGGCGGCGGTGGCTATGGCGGCGGTGGCTATGGCGGCGGCGGCTACGGCGGCAGCCAAGGGGTTGGAAACTGGCGGTCGATGTATCGGGCTTATATGCTGATTTATACCATCCAGCAGACTGTTGAGCCAAGCACGTGGTATGATGAAGGCGGCGAAGGCCGTATTGACCAATACAGCGAAAGCAAGCTGATTATTTATCAATCTCCCGAAGTGCACAAGCAGATTAAGAAACTGCTGGAGCAGCTGCGGGCTGACTTGGGGCAGCAGATTGCCATTGAAGCCCGCTTCCTGCTGGTCAGTGAAAACTTCCTTGAAGATATCGGCTTGGATGTCAATATTCGGCAGATGGATGTCGGCGGGCATTGGGGCAATGTAGTGATTGAGCAGGACTCGTATGGCCATGTAGTGCCGTCCAGTACCGGTGTGGCAGGCAGTCTGGGAGGTGCGTTGACCAATCCTGCACTGAATACCACGCTGACCTATGAAGCGCTGGATGATTTGCAGGTGGAATTTATCCTGCGGGCGACGCAAGCCCACCGCAATGCAAAACAGTTGTCTGCTCCCAAGGCTGTCGTGTTGAACAACGAATCGGCCACGATGCGAGTGAATACCGCCAAACGGCTTAAGACGGGAAGCGAGTTTAATACCGAGACGATTACCAACAACAATACAACCAATCAGGTTTACTGGTGGGAAAATACCAATGAGGACATTGAAACCGGCGTCCAGCTTTCCATTACACCGGTTATCACAGCAGACAAGAAATTTGTTATCTTGCGGGTTACGGCCTATCTGCAGGACCTGATTGCACAGGACACAGAACGAGCTATCGGCTTCAGCCCTGTAACAGGGGAACAAATAACCGACACCTATATTTTGCCGACTACCCAGCTGACCTCTATTCAGACGCGTGTTACCGTGCCGGATCGCGGGACCGTGCTTTTGGGCGGTCTGACTTTGACGGCTACCCGCGAAACCGAATCGGGAGCTCCGGTTCTTAGCAAACTGCCGGTTTTGGGACGGCTGTTCTCTAACCGCAGTCTGGTAGATGACAAGCTGATGCTGCTGATTCTGGTTAAGCCCACGATTATTCTGCAGGCGGAGGCGGAAGCCGATGCTGTTGCGGCATTAAACAAGTAAGCCAATTTCTGGTGCAATAAATGCAGGCCGGACTTGTCTGGATGAACAGGCAAGGCCGGCCTTCTTTTTATGCCTGCGGCATAGTTCCAAATTATTTCTCAAGAGATGCAGCGGAAAGGAGCGGTTATTTCAGGCAGGCCGCTGCAACGCACGACAGTAGAGACGGCAGAAAGAATTGACTTTTCTGGATAGTTCGGATACAATACTATGCGGAAAGGAATCAGCAGTATGCTATGAAGCATTGTGCTGAAAATAAAGGGTTTTGCGCTTTTTGTTGGGTTGGGTTCCATATTCGGACACTGCTGCGGTTATTTCCTGTCTTGTCTTTTCTGGTGCTGTTTTTTGCCGACTGCTTTTTTGCCCACTCTGTCTGTTTTGGCCAATCAGCCGCTGGAAGCACTCCGAAACAGGTTTTGTCTGTTGTTCAGATTCGATTCGGTCAAATTGATCCGCCGGTTGTGGCTCAAAGCGATATTACAGTTCGGGCGGCTACTTCCAACCAGCAGGCCGGAGATGCACCGCTGGAATGCAGCGGCATGGTGTGGCTGGATGGTTCGCTGATCATTACCAGCGACAGGCATCAGCATTGTCTTTTTGTCTGCCCGATTGATCTGACAGCGATGACCATCGGACGTCCCCAAGCCACGGTTATTATTCGCAACGAGCAGGATTTGCTGGACGATGCCGAAAGCATTACGCTGAAATTGCGGCCGAACGGAACGGCCCGCCTTTATGTGATGTGTTCGATGAGCAATAATCCGGCGGAATTGCCACTGCCGATGCGGCAGCATGTGCTGCGTGCCGAAATCCACGACACCCGCCGCCTTGCTTTTTCCAATGTGTCGGTTATCAGCGGCAGTTCTATTCGAAATGCCCTCAATGAGCATTTTCGAGCCGTCGGAATGGATCCGTATCGTACTTATTATGCGGATTTTTCAGGTTCCAATAAAAATACCTATCGATGGGCCAACATCGAGGGAATATGTTTTGTACCCAACAGTTCTCTGCTGCTGTGCGGATTTCGAAATCCCCTGCTGGAAGAGCAGGCGCTGATAGCTGTTATTGACGGAATAGACGAAGCGTTTGATACACAGGATTCCGGGCGGTTGGGTGTTGAAGATCTGTTTGTCTTGGATTTGGGCGGCCGCGGCGTCAGCGACATTGCTTGGGATGTTGTAACGGGAGGCTATTTGATTGCTGCGGCCAAAAGCAATGGTCCCTGGCTGGATAAAAATCAGCCGTTCCCGCCCAACCAGCTGGATGAGGCCCTGTTCTGGTGGAGCGGTCATAAAAGTGACAAGCCCATTCTCTTTGCCCAAGTCTATGATATGAAGATAGAAGCTGTCTGCCGCCTCGGAAACAGCCGTTTCATTGCGATTGCTTCGGATGAAGGCGATGTCAGCGAAAGCCGCTCGCAAAGGCAGAGCGTTCTGACGATCTTGGATTTTCCCGGAGCCCAATTTAACCAAAAACAATGAAACAATGTGATGCAGGAAAATCAGGATAAAAAAAAGCCGGGTTTGGAAGACGAGTCGGAGTTTGAAGCCAGTCTCGATGGGGGTGCATCGGGTTTAGGAGCTGATAAGGTACCGCTGCAAGTGCCCGCCGCACCGCAGGCAGCAGAAAAACCGCCTTCGTGGGCAGGCAAGGTGCTGGGGCATTTTAAGCTGCTGCGTTTGATTGGGCAGGGCAATATGGGAATCGTGATACAGGCCTTGGATGTCAATCTTGAGCGTTTAGTGGCCCTTAAAGTTCTCCGCAAGAGAATCATATCGCCTGAAGACCGGAATCGGGTAGAGCAGTTTTTCAGGGAAGCCCGAGCCGCGGCAAAAATCGATCACCCCAATGTGGTGAAGATTTACGAAATTAACCAGCATAAGGGCTGGTGGTATATCGCCATGGAATTGCTGGAAGGGGATAGTCTCAAGCGTATTGTCGAAGCGGCGGGTCCTTTGTCGGCCCAGCAGGCCTGCCCCCTGATAGCGGATGCTGCCGCCGCGCTGGATGTGGCTCACCGCGAGGGGATTATTCACCGTGATATCAAGCCCGCCAATCTGATGATTACCCGCGCCGGCCGCTGCAAGCTGACAGATTTTGGTCTGGTCCGCATGGGCGATGAAAACGATCCCTTTGAAATAGCCCGCAAAACCGTAGGAACTCCGTATTTTATAGCCCCCGAAATTATCGAGGGAAAAATCCAGACACAGGCCGTTGATATTTACAGTCTGGGCTGCACCCTTTATTTTGCTCTGACGGGCAAGCCGCCTTTTCAGGCAGAAACGATGCCGGAACTTTTCCAAAAGCACATCCATCAGCCGCCGCCTGATGTCCGGATGCACTGTCCCAAATGTTCACCGGTGTTGGCTAAGCTGATTGGACGTATGCTTGCTAAAGAGCCTTCCCAGCGTCCCACTGCGGCGGATGTGGCTGCTGTTCTGCGAACGGAGTCTATTTCCCTGTATTCATCCGATACATCACTGTTGTCGTCTACCGGTACGGGGATTTTAAGTCAGGCCATCGAAAAAGCCCTTGATTCGATGACAGAAATACCGACTCCTAAGCTCCCGCCGTCGACGTTTTTAGGACGCATAAAGGCGGCGGGCTGGAAAAAATACCTTGCCGTCGGTGTACCTGTTAGTTTGTTTGTGCTGCTTGTGCTGACGCAGATTTTCTGGGCATTTCCATTTCGCTTTCACAAAACTCCTTCTGTAAAGCGGCTGGAATCAAGGTTTCCAGACCGCCGCTCCTCTTACGGCATTCTGCCGGCTCAGTCTGTTCCGCAGCTTCCGCAACAGCTCAATCAGCCTCCTCCCTTCAGCTGGCTTGGGAAAATAGATACAACAGGCCTGACTTATGCGTCGGCCAAGAACGGCCGTTATTATTATTCATTGTCCGACCCCATGGCGATTCTTATTCGTCAAGAGGACTTCATCGGATACCAAACAGCCGAACAAGCCCGCGCCGACGGCAAGCTTCCTGCGCACCAAAATCCGGTATGGATGGATACCCCGATTGACTCACCGATATATCCGTAGCAGGATATTCTATCGTGAAAAATGCGACTTCATCTGCTGATAGCCCAGATGCGACAGCAGATGATCCAGAATAACCATTGCCGTATAGTTTTCAGCAACCGGCCAGATGCGTCCTACGATGGTCGGATCCCGGCGGGTGATGGCCGCCAGTTGGGTGTTTTTCAGGGTGTATTTGTCGATTGTATGCTGCGGCTTATCGATGGTTGGGGTCGGCTTTACGGCCAGACGAACAATAATATCCTGACCGGTCGAAAGCCCGCCGGTGATCCCGCCGGCATTGTTGGAGTCAAACACAACCTTTCCATTTTCCGCGTGCATTGCATCATTGGATTGACTTCCGGTCATATCTTTGACCGCAAATCCAGCGCCTACCTCTACGCCTTTAACAGCGCCAATGCCCAGCATTCGTCCTAACTCTGCATCCAATTTGAAAAAGACCGGCTCTCCCAATCCTGTCGGCACTCCCATAACGCGAACTTCAACAACGCCGCCGGAAGAATCACCTGTCTTGGTGATTTTATTGCACGCAGCCACCATTGCATTGGCCGTGTCAATATCTGGGCAATTTACAATCGGATGCACATTATAGCGTTCAATAATTTCATTAACCGCCATTTTAGGAGCTTGCGAGCGGATATCGTCTATCTCTTTTTCCACCTGTGCCAAAACAGCTGTTTTCTCAAGAAAACGCATGTCTGGTGTAATCCTGCCCTTGACGAAGATTTCCTGATAAAACGGGTCGAAATCGTGACGCATTTTCTTGTACCGCTCGGTGCAGGAAAAGATGGCTTTCGAATCCATTTCTGAACAGCGCACACCGGCCATTTCTTTGATGAAGGAAAACACCTCAATCCCGAAGGCCTTGAGTATCTTTTTGGCCACATAACCGGCTGCGACAATAGTGGATGTGTAGCGTCCGCTGAAAATGCCCGCTCCGATTGCATCGTCATCCGGTCCATATTTGACAAATGAAGCATATGACGCATGGCCGGGACGCGGTGTCCGATTGGTGTCCTGATACTGCTTAATATGAATGAAATGACGGTCCAGATTGGGTATTAAGATCGTCAGAGGGGTTCCATTGGTGTGATTTTTATTATTGGCTCCTTCCACTGTGTCGGCGGCATTGAGACCGGTGTAAATAATCGGCAAGTCCGGCTCCTTACGCGGGCTGGAAAGCTCATCAGCACCCGGCTTGCGCAGCAGCAGGTCACCGTAAATTTCCTGTTCTGTCAATATCATTCCCGGCGGGCATCCCTGCACGACTGCAGTTAAACCCTCCTGATAGGAGCCGCCGGCGACAGTGACCTGAAAATTTCTTCCAATATGGCAGCCAAACATAATCGACCTCCTGCGTCTTTTAACGCTTATTTTTTCGCAAAAATACTATCCAGATGAGGTGCTGTTTGCAAGTTTTTTTTATTTATTTTAAAATTTTGTTGATTGTTGTGCCGCCTTGGCTAAAATCACGCTCCGCGCTGGGACGGAGTTATCTATGATGAAAGATGTAAATCGGGTTATCAGGGGATGTTGAACTCCAAACAGGAACTTTGGTTGGGTATCATCCGGATGCCGGGGTTGCTATATAAAGTGATATAGCACAGAGAAAAGGAAGGCCGTCAATGGATCGCAAACGATTTGATATAGAAGGGCGTCAGATTATCATTCATACGCAGGGAGGAATCTGCACAACAGCAAGCGACTTGCTTCACAGCGACATTTTTCGCCAAGTTGTTGCCCTTTATATCACGGTGTGCAGACAACAGCAGGCCCCCCAGCTGGGCATATTCAAAAATATTTTTCCTTCCGAGACAGAAACCGATGCCATTACCGAATTGCTGATTCAGCTTGCGGATGTGCCGCTGGAAGAAGTGGTTAAGGATTTGCCGAATCTGGCAGGCCTTCTGGAGCGACAGAACCGTCTGCATCTTCATGAATTTGCAGAGGGGCTTTATGATTACTGGCGTTCGTTTGACCGGTTTATGGTGCTTCACAGCGAGCCGGGCAAAAGCAGTTTTGACCGCCGGCCTTACCGTTCGTTTAATGCGACCGTTGAGACACTGACCCATATAGTGCGCAGCACCTATCGGGATATCTGTGAAAACATCACCGGGGACCATCCGCGCATCTATCGTCAGGTGTTTGCCGGCTGCGATATTGGTTTGATTGCTGTTGCCAAACGCACGCGGATGCCGGCGGCTTATGAGGCGGTATTGGGAGATGTGCCGTTTATTCGGCATGTATGGATTGCCCCTCCGATGATTATTGATCCCCCGATGAACAAGCGCGACGGCCAGTTCAAAAAAACCGACATCAATCCGCTGGACGGGCTGACTCTTGAAAAGGGACATTGGCTTTGCTATCCGGCTCAAGTAGGTCCGCTGGTTATTTTTGTGTATTTCCACACCAATCAAATCGGTCTGGGATGCAGCTTGGCGAACCTGTTCGAACTGGCAACCGACCAGCAGATAGCCGACGGTCCCGATGCTGTTTATTGTTTCGGAGTGAATCCCGAACATATGCAGCGGTACAGCGATAATCCGACAGTGTTTTATGATGATGCCGACACGGGGCTTCTTGCCGCGGCAGTCCCCAATGCCCCCCAATTCGGTTATTTTGGCTATCTCAAAAAGATGATTTTGACCCTGCATAATATTGTGATGATGAAGCGGGGACGAATGCCGTATCACGGGGCGATGGTGAGAATTTCCCTTAAGAATGGAAAGTCGGCCTCTATTGTTATTATCGGCGATACGGCTGCCGGCAAGTCCGAAACTCTCGAGGCGTTCAGACTGCTGGGACGGGATCAAATCTGCCAGATGAAGATTATCGCAGACGATATGGGTTCTTTTGATATTGATGTGGAGGGACGTTTAATAGGATACGGCACGGAAATCGGGGCTTTTATCCGCTTGGATGATTTACAGGCCGGATATGCCTTCGAGCAGTTAGACCGTTCGATTATTATGAGTCCCCAGAAAACCAATGCCCGTGTTGTTCTGCCTGTTACGACGCTTAATGAAGTTCTGCACGGTTATCCGGTGGATATTCTGCTGTATGCCAACAATTATGAGCAGGTTGACCAAGACCATCCGGCGATCGAATTTTTTGATAGTCCTTCACGTGCGATAGAGGTCTTCCGCGAGGGTGCCAGTATGGCCAAAGGAACCACAACTTCCACTGGTCTGGGGCATAATTATTACGCCAATATCTTCGGTCCCCCACAGTACCGCGCCATGCACGACAAACTGGCTGAGACCGTGTTTGTCAAGGCCTTCGAAGCTGGTGTTCGTGTTGGTCAGATGCGCTCTCGGCTGGGTATTCCGGGTTATGAAGCCAGCGGTCCAAAAGTTGCAGCAGAGGAACTGTTTAAGATAATATCCAGTGAATAAATTGCGTTTGGATATTGTCTCAATCGTGTAAGGGTACCTGCAAATCGGCTCCGAGCTTCTTCATCAAAGCGACATATTCGGGGAATGTAACGCTCATTGCTTCAGCGGTATCGATACGGCTTTTGCCTTCCAGTGACATAGCCGCAATACTCATAGCCATTACGATGCGGTGGTCACCATAGCCGCTAAACGAGCCGGCCTTGAGATTTTTGCCTCCTTGGCCGTGTATGATAAGACCATCCGGAAGCTCGCGGACATCTGCGCCGAGTTTAGTTAACTCCTTTGCCATACAGGCGATACGGTCAGTTTCTTTCATCCGGGCCTGTGCTACATTGACAAGCTTTGTGGTTCCCTGCGCAAAGGCGGCTGTAACGGCCATTGCTGGAAGGGCATCCGGTGTTCGATTCATATCAATTTCTATGCCCTGCAAGTCGGATTTTGACACATAAACTCCGTCTTGGCAGATAGTTATATCTGCTCCCATCTGCTTTAGGTAGTCTACAACGGCCTTGTCCGGCTGGCTGTCGCTGAAGTCCAACCCTTTAATAATCACATTTTGCCCAAGCAGTGCCCCCGCACATAAGAAGAAAGTTGCGCTGGAAAAATCGGCCGGTACCGGCAGGTCAAACGGTCTATAGGCCTGCCCGCCGGGTATGCGAAACCAGCTTAAATCGTCTTTCATTTCATAGCATATACCCTGCTTATTCAGCCAATCCAGCGTCATTCGGGCATAATCCGGCTCATACAGCAGGGAAACAGTGATTTCAGAATTGCCTTCGGCTAATGGACAGCAAAGCAGTAAACTGGACAAGTATTGGCTTGATTTGCATTCTATGGTAGTTTTGCCGCCGCGAAGTCTGCCGCTGACCGACACAGGGGGGCAGCCGTTATTTTTTAGACAGTATCCTTTGGCCCCCAAATCGATAACGGCCTTCAAAACAGGTTTTACAGGTCGATATTGTATTTGATGATCGCCGGTCAGATACATTTCAACATTTGGATTTGCCATAGAGCACGTCCCAATGGCAAAGTTCATTGTTGTTCCTGAATTGCCGACATCAATTTTTCTGCTTTCAGACGGGATTATTCCTCCATTGCCGATGACGGTCCAGCAGTCGTTGTCTGAAATGTCAATTTCAGCTCCCAATGCACGATAGCAATCCACCGCACTGAGTGTGTCGCTGGAAACCAGCGGCTTTCGTATGCGGCTTGTGCCTTTGGCCAGAGAACTGATAACGACGGCACGGATAGTGTGCGATTTAGAGCCGGGTATTGCTATTGAGCCCGATAAAGTGGAAGCGGATGCTGTTAGTATCATACATTTATTCTGTATATTCCAGATAACATATATTGGTTAAGCTCGTTAATTTTACAGTACAGCAGAAGGGTTATAATTAAAAAATTAAAAAAAGTATATTTTTTTTAATTTTTTTTGACAGTAAGAGTTTCATATTGTGTAAACTGAAATGTATATCGGACGTAACGGTGATATTTCTATATATATGTTTTTGGGTCTCATAATATTCAATTTTGGGGGTCTGGGGAAGATGGGGAAATATGTTTTCCCTTGACTATAAGCGGGTTTTCATATATATCTTAACTAAACTCACCAGTTACAAATTCCGATATGTTTAGGGATTGGATCGGGGCTGGGGTGCGGTACTGCGCCCCGGTCGTATTCGTTTTAACTTTGCTAATTCGGGACGCTTGAGATGAAAACGAAAAAAACCTTTTCGGAGGGTGCTATGAAGCGCTATTCAATTTTGGGGTTGGTTTTATCTTCGATTCTTCTGTCATTCTGTTATGGGGCGGAATATCGTGAAGGTTATCTGCTGGTCAAGTTTACGGATACAGGGACTACGGCTGCATCCAATGCAGCACGTCAAGCTGTGGTAAACGCCGCCGGAGGAGGCACCATCCAGCGGATGTACACGCTTGTTCCCGGCTTAGGATTGGTTAAGCTGCCGGCGGGGGTGGATGTTCTTACAGCCAAAGCAGCGTTTTCGGCTTCAGCAGGCGTTCAGTATGCTGAACCCGACTATATCCAGAAGGTTCAAGCCGTTCCCAATGATCCTGATTTTGCGCGTTTGTGGGGGATGCACAATACCGGGCAAACCGGCGGAACGAAAGATGCCGATATTGATGCGCCGGAGGCTTGGGACCTTGCAAAAGGAAGCAGCAGCATTGTTGTTGCTGTGATTGACAGCGGAGTTGACTATACGCATCCGGATTTAGCAGACAATATGTGGATCAATCTGGCCGAACAGAACGGACAGGTTGGCGTCGATGATGACAACAATGGCTACATTGATGACGTTTACGGATATGACTTTGCCAATATGGATGGTGATCCGATGGATGACCATGGGCACGGCACTCATTGCGCAGGCACCATCGGAGCCCGGGGAAACAATAATGTGGGTGTAGCCGGCGTCAATTGGCAGGTCAAAATTATGGCCTTGAAGTTTTTGACTGCTGGCGGCGGCGGCAGTACGGCGGATGCAATCAGCGCTGTTCAGTATGCGGTGCGGATGGGGGCCAAACTCACCAACAATTCCTGGGGGGGCTATGGCTTCAGTCAGGCCTTATATGATGCAATTGAAGCTGCAGGCAAAAGCGGCCAGTTGTTTGTAGCGGCTGCGGGCAATGAGTCAAACAATAATGACGGAGACACGCCTGCATATCCGGGCAGTTATGATTTAGATAATATTGTTTCGGTGCTGGCTACAGATGATACCGATACGATGGCATCATTTTCCAACTGGGGCAAGACAACTGTGGACCTCGCTGCACCGGGCGTTGCTATTTACAGCACTGCACCGGGCGGACGATATCAAAATATGAGCGGAACATCAATGGCTTGTCCTCATGTGGCGGGAGCTGCCGCACTGATCTGGTCCATTAAGCCTGACTTGACCTATTCGGAGGTTAAACAGGTGCTGATGCTGTCGGTGGATATTAAAAATACACTTGAGGGGATGTGCGTGACAGGCGGCCGGCTGAACTTATACAATGCTGTGCTGCTGGCCCAAGGCGGTGATAATCTGCCCCCGCTGCCGGATCCGGCCCAATGGCTTATTAAGCCGACGGCTACAGGTCTGTCAACGATTGTCATGCAGGCGGTTACAGCAAAAGATAAATCCGGGGTGGAATACCGCTTCGACTGCATCGAAGATGATGCCTACGACAGCGGATGGCAAAGCAGCTCTCTCTATATGCGTTCGGATTATCCGCAAGGGGCAACTTATTCATTCCGTGTTCAGGCACGCGATAAGTCGGCCAACCGGAATCAAACCCAATGGTCAGAAACGCTCCAGACTACTACGGCAACGGGTGTTGATGACCTGCCGCCGGCTCCCAATCCCACTATCTGGCTGGCATACCCTCGTGTCACGCGTCCCAGCTTAAACGAAATCGGGATGGAAGTTGTTGCCTCGTACGATGAAAACGGGGTGGAATATTACTTTGACTGTGTCTTTGCTTCCGACGGCAATCAGGACAACTATGACAGCGGCTGGCAGACTTCGCCGGTCTATACGGTTCGCGTAAGTCAAGTCGCTGGGCACGAATATACCTTTGCAGCGTATGTTCGCCAAAAGGATACAACAGACCCGGTGTATATAACCGAGGCGGCTGCTCCGATGACAGCGGGCAGGGCGGCCAGTTCGATTGTGCGCGAAGTGCCCTCGGCGGCCTATCGGACGATACAGGATGCTATTAACGCGGCCAATAATGGAGACACGGTTTTAGTCCATGAAGGTGTTTACCGCGAGATCAATATCAATTTCAAGGGCAAAGCCATAACCGTCTGCAGCGAAAATCCGGATAATCCGGCTATTGTTGCGGCTACGGTGATTGACTGCGCCGATCCGCAGAATCTTTGGGCATTAGAACGCCGGCGGGCCTTTTTGTTCCAGAATATGGAAGGGCGCAATTCGGTACTGGCCGGATTTACGATAAAAAATGCTATTGCTATTGACAATCCGGAGACCCGGTTTGGGGGCTCGAGGTCAGGTGTTTCCGACAGAGACCTGCCTTCGCCCAATGACGGCCGCGATGCTATGGGCGGAGCTATTGTGATGGGAAGCCCGCTTGCTCCTGCCAGTCCGACCATCCGCAACTGCGTTTTTACCGACTGTTTTGCCTATGGACAATACGGAGAGCATGGAGTTAACGGGCCAAACGGCGGCGTTAATCAGGACGGCCAAAACGGCGACAGAGGCGGCAACGGCGGCAATGCTTACGGCGGTGCGATTTATGCCTACAGCGGTTCGGCTCCCCTGATTAAAGGATGTCAGTTCATCAATTGTCAGGCCGTAGGCGGGGAAGGGGGCAACGGCGGTAACGGCGGCGACGGCGGCGGACATTCCGATAATGTGGAAGAAGCCGATGGCCATCATGGCGGTCACGGAGGCGATGCCGGCTTGGGCGGATGTGCCTGGGGCGGGGCTATGTATTTTGAGTCTGACTGCTCGCCGGAATTGTATGATGTTACAGTCAGAGACTGCTTCGTTCGTGTCGGCGAGGCCGGCCGCGGCGGCAACGGCGGCAACGGCAGCGATGCCAAAGGGCAAGGCGACGGCGGCAACGGCGGCAACGGCGGCATCGGCGGCGATCTGCGCGCGCCGGATTCCTGCGGCGGAGCTGTTTATTACGGAAAAAATACCAAAGCCACCATCGTTGGATGCCGATTCGAAAACTGCCGCGTCATTGCTGAATTGAGCGGCGATTATTCCGGCGGCAACGGCGGCAACGGCGGCAACGGCGAGGGCGACGGCTCAGTTGGCGGCAACGGCGGTCACGGCGGTCCGGCATACTTCATTCCGGATAAGATGCGTCTTATCGGCAATGTGAATGCAACCGGCGGCACCGGCGGCAACGGCGGTCCGCGCGGCCGCGGCGGCAACGGCGGCTATCGGAACGGCACCGGCGGTGCACCGGGAGGGATTAGCTATAATCGGTCCAATCCCAACACGGGAATCTTCCCTTCCAATATCTATTATATGGCCTATTATTGGGAAGATACCACCAATGTGTTCAATTATCCGGATAGTCCTGAGGATTATACCGATTTTGGATTCCAGTGGGAATGGGAACCTGTACTTGTCAATACAGAAACTCTTGATTATTACGATCCAGCCAATCCGGATGTGTCTCTGGGAACCTATGACCGATTTGAGTACCAGACGGTTCTTATGATAAACAGTCCCTTCTCGCCGTATTATGGTTTGGTCGCCAGCACAATGTTTGTTGAACCGACGCTAACGGTCGAGACAGATCCCAACACCAACGAACCTGTATTGGTTGCCGATTATGATAATCCTGTTATTACGCCCGGCCAGACGGAGCTGATTAAAAGTCTGACCCCGACGAATTCTGAACAGCCCAATGCGGGGGCTTGTGCCGGAGCCAATTACTATGGCCAAAACAGCATTATCACAATGCGGGATACGACTGTATCCTTTAACTCCAGTTTCGCCAACCACGGCGGCGGCGAGCTGTATGATAAGGGCTGTCGTGCCACATTTGAAAATTGCATTTTTGAAGGAAATACAACGCTTTATGAGACCGCCGCTGAGGTCGATTATAAATTTGAAGGATACGGCGGCGGCATTTTTGCAGACCAGCCGGTCAGCATGATTTTCAACGGCTGTCAGTTCAGCGCCAACAGCGGCTTTGCCGGCGGTGCCCTTTATTGCAATTTCGGTCCGTCGGATGCCAACTATCTGCCGGAGCTTCAGATTACAGACACAACCTTCACCGCCAACAGAGCCGATTATCACTTTATATATTCCTACGGCGGAGCGGTCTATGCAGGCAATTCGCTGACTCCTTATGAAGAGTATTATTTCAATTATCTTAAAGACTATCGCTATACAAACGCCCCCGACTATGCCCTCTTTTTCAGGTCTGATCTGACAGCCACAGAGGATTTCACCAGTTTCATTGCATCGGTATATGCCCATTCACACGGGGAAGTGGAATTTACTCACCCGATAACTACCCAGCTGTGGGATGATAGGGTGGAAGCCGATTACATTCTCAAACCGTGGGGTGAGCCGGACAAGAAGTATCCTGTTTATCCTGTTTCTGTTGAAGGCAGTATATTTGACAGAAATCTGTCTCCCTATGGTGCCGGCTTGTATCTGGATGCCTGCGATGCGGATGTTTCGGGATGTCATTTTGAGGCCAATACAGCTTGCGTTGGAGCCGGCGGTTTTGTGTTTGCCAGCGATATTACAGCCGGGAACAACACGTTCTTTTATAATACAGGCCGCGAAATTGAAAGTTTGGGTTACCAGAGTCAGGCCGATAACAGTACCGTTGAGATAACCGGCAAAGCCCCGGCGCTGTATCTTTCCAACAGCGATTCGTTTTTAATCAGCAACCGGTTTGTCGCCAATGAAAGCGGCGGCTTAGCGGGGGCGCTGTTTATCAATGGTTTGTCTCCGACGGGCTATCCGCAGTCGGTATTTAACTGCCTGTTTGTCGAAAACTCATCGGGTTATGCCGGCGGTGCTCTGATTGCCGATGGCGGTACGGATGTTGAAGTGCTGAACTGCACGTTTGCTGAAAATCTGGTATCCGACCGCTACGGCTACGGCGGCGGTATTGTCGCTCATGATGCCTATATGAGCATTACCAATACCATCCTCTGGGGCAATCTGGCGGCTTTGGGACCGCAGCTGTGCATTGGTGATCCGGTGGAAGTGCTTCAGGAGTATGATCCGTTTTATGTCCCGGCAACGACGGTCTTTGTGGACTTCTCTGATCTCCAAGGCGGCCAGAACGATGTGTATATTGATTGGAACGGCTGGCCGTGGCTTGAATATGGAGATAACAACATTGAAGACAATCCCGCCACGCTGGAGGATGAATCAGATCCGCAGTTTATAGAAGTAACCGACCCCAATGATGCTACCGGCCGGACGTTTTATCTGGCAGAAATTGCCGCCGGTCAGCTGACTGACAGCCCGTGTGTGGATTCCGGAACGCCGACCCACTTTATTTATGATCCAGCTGTCGGTGGATTTGTGACTGTGCCGGATACCGCCAGCTGGCTGCAGGAGAAGCTGGGCTACGAGATGACAACCCGAACCGACCACGCGGCTGATACGGGCATCATCAATATGGGCTATCATTATGATGCTTCCCTGCCGGTTCTGCAGTATTCGTTAACCACATCAGTCTTCATTTCGGACCGTGAGCCGCACGGTACCATCCAGCAGGGCAGCAGCGAAAAGCATGTGGAGCCGCTGACTCTGACCTATCCGCAGGGCACAGTGGTTCTGCTGCAGGCATTTGCTGAACCTGAAGATCTGTATCGGGTGGCGCGCTGGATCGGTTCGGATGATGACCGTTCCTTTGATTCGACCAATACCATTACCCTGACCGGCAATCGAACCGTTCAGGTGGAGTTTGAATTGGCTGTGCCCAAATACCTGTATGTGCCGGAAAGCTACGATACGATTGAGGATGCTGTCACTGCGGCACGTTCGGGCGATACGATTGTTCTGACGCCGCGTCCCAGTCAGCCCTATTACATCAGCAATCCGGACGGGATTGATTTCGGCAGGGATAAATACGGCAGACCCAAAGAAATTGTGATTACTTCGGTGGATCCGAATGATCCGCTGGTGGTGGCGCAGACAATTATTGACTGCCGCGGAAGCCGGTATTCGTCCAAGCGGGCGTTCCGCTTCTCCAGCGGCCAAACGGCTCAAACACGCATCGAAGGCATTACCATTCGCAATGCCTTTACAGCGAGGATCGGCTTGAGTGCGGCGGTGCCTCTGGGACGATGGCCTTGGTGGACCGGCGATGCCTCATGGTATGGCGGGCCGATTATACAGGAATGGGTCGAAGATCCGCCGAATCCAAGCCCGCTGCCGCCGATGCGTGCTTTGTCGGGAATGGACGCGACAGGCGACAGTTACGGCGGAGCGATTCTGTGCGAAAACGGCAGTTCACCGGTTATTCGAAACTGCGTCTTTGAAAACTGCACCGTTGCCGGCGGTATCGGCGGCGACGGAGCCAACGGGAATTATCCGGCCAACATGCAGACGGATCAGGACCTTGACAGCCAGTCTGGCGGTCACTCCGGAAAGGGTACCGGCGATGGCTACGGCGGGGCGATCGCAGTGCGTAGCCAAAGCAGCCCGCAGATTGTCAATTGCACCTTCCGGAACAACCGCGCAACCGGCGGCTGGGGCGGTATCCCGGGTAATGCCGGACTGTCCTATAACAATGGGCGGTACGGCTGGGGCGGGAATGATCCTGCCGGTCTGGAATATGCGGCGCAGTATTTCGGCTATAATCCTCAGGCCGGTTACGGTGAAGGTGACGGCCACGGCGGTGCTATCTACGTCGAAGCCGGCTGCAAGCCGCAAATCAAGGAATGTATATTTGAGAACAATTACGCTCGTCCCGGTTATGTCAGTGCCGGCGGGCGTGAGGCTGCAGGCAACGATTATCCGCAGCCGTTTGACAGCCAGACGGTCGGAGCGCAAGGTCTGCCGTGGGGCAATGCCGGAGCCCGGGCTGGACGCAACGGCATTCTGCTGACCTATGATACTATTGCCGGCGGAGCAATCTATCTTGAAGACGAAGCCGATATATTGCTTGAAAATTGCATATTCAAGCAGAATCAGGCCTATGAAGTCTATACCTATAATGATGCTCCAGTGGCAACCCGCGGCGGTGCTGTTCACAGTGAACCGAATGTTGTCTTGACTGTTGTCGATAGCATGTTCCGTGAGAATCTGGCCGGCGCGCTGTATTGTTCGACCGGATCAACATTGACTGTTGATAAAGCTCAGTTTATCAACAATCTTACATATCTGGATGCCGCATCTCCGACGGCAACCTTTGATATTGCCGGCGGTATTACCGTTGCACAGGATGCCAATGCCGTATCGATGATTACCAATTGCCAGTTCCTTGGCAATACCTCCCATACTGGCGGTGCGGCTGTCCGGGCTGATGGTGATATGTACTTTGAAAACTGCATAATGAACGGCAACCAGTCACTGGTTGACGGCGGTGCAGTTTACAGCTTTGTGCCGCTGCCTTCGCCGGATACCCATACCACCAAGCTGACGTTTGTCAGCTGCGAGCTGAGCGGCAACACGGCTCAAGGATACGGCGGCGCTGTGTTTGCAAAGAACTGCATTCTTGAAGTCACTGACAGCTTCATCGTCCATAATACCGCCTACAGCGGCGGTGCTGTGCGCATTTCAGAAGGCGAACTGACGATGGGCGGTTGCCTGATTTACGCCAACGAAGCTACCGGTCTGAATGCAGGCTCCTACCGCACTGTTACGGCCGAAGGATACGGCGGCGGTGTGCATATTACCGATACGCCGTTCTCCATTGTGGATACGCGCTTCCAGAACAACAAGGCTAACGGCATTATTTCTGCCGGCGGCGGTCTGTGCATTACCGGAAGCCAGACCTATTATAAGCAGAATCTGCTGAATTGCCTGTTTGCCGACAACCAGTCGGATAATATCGGCGGCGGCATAGCATGCCAGCTGTATGTAGATCTTCAGCTGGACAACTGCACGTTTGCCAACAACGTCAGCGGCGGGCAGACTGCCGACTGGAGTCCTCGAATACCCTATGTAGCGGGCCAGTTTGTTATGGCAAGCGACGGGTATAAGTACAAGTCGAAGATCGGTACAGTAGCAAATCCCAATCTCGGCCATGATCCTGTTGAAGACACTGCAAAAGTGTACTGGGAAAGAGCCGAAGGCGGTGGAGCACTGCATATCGATCACCTGTCCCGTGCCGTACTGAAGAACTCGATAATCAGCGGCAACAAAGGCATCGCTGTGTACGAGAAATTGGGCGGCAATTCGAAGGTTTCTTATACCTTGTTCTACGCCAATGCAGGCGGCGATATGCACAATGGCGCCGATGGTGTAGTGTATTCCGGCGTAGCTGCTCCGGAATATGCCAATAACAAGATTGGGGATCCGCTGTTTGCCGCAGGTCCGTTGGGAATGTATTATCTGGACCAGACAGCCAGCCCGGCTGTGAATGCAGGCAGCATTACGGCTGCCGCAGCAGGTCTGGATGTGTTCACGACCAGCCCGTCCGGCTCGCTGGATACCGGAATGGTAGACTTGGGATACCACTATCAGGATGCTGCCGGATTGGCATCCTACAGTCTGTCAACGTCATTCCGGGATGAAGCCGGTACGGCGGTCAATAACGCCGGCACGATCACAACGGTCATCAATGGCGGAACGGTTATTCCCGCTTCTGGAATGTTCAAGCGCGGTGCGATTCTTGAGCTGACAGCAAATGTTGACAGTGCTTATTATCTGACCGGATGGTCCGGCGGGACGATTAATGATAATACCACAGCGCCGAAAAATACTGTTCTGATGGCACGCAACAAGGATATTGCGGTTCTTGTTCGTCTGCGCCGCACACTTTATGTCGGTACATCGGCACAATACGATACCCTTGGCGATGCGATTTATGCTGCACAAGACGGGGATACGATTCTGGTGGCTCCCGGTGAATATACCTCGCCGAGCCAATTTCCGTCTATCGCCAACAGCATCTTCCTGACCGGCAAGAAGATTACAATTGCCGGGTTCAATCCGGATGATGAAAATGTTGTGCGTGCTACGGTATTCAGAGATTACCGCTTTGAACTGGCAGATTTGGATAATCAGACGGTCATTGACGGGATTACAATGAACCAGTGCTGGATGTATATGGAGAATTCAGATCCCATTATCCGCAACTGCGTGTTCAGTGAATGCCAGTTTGCCAATTCTACAGAAGTGCATTCTGGAACAGTGCCGGCAGGTACAGATGGCTATCACCAGCCGCCGATTTATGGCGGTGCTATTGCGATGTTTAACAGCTCGCCGAAGATTATCAACTGCACCTTTGAGAATAATTCCGTCCGAGGCGCGAATGGTGAAAACGGCTTTGCCGGCGGCCCGACGCATCCTACCGGCGGTGACGGCGGCTGGCCGGGTGCTGCCTATGGCGGTGCTGTCTATTGTGTCTTCAGCAGCAAGCCCGAGTTTATCCGCTGTACCTTTACCGGCAATGAGGTCTTCGGCGGCAACGGCGGCAATGGAGCCAACGGCTGGGTGAACGCTGGAAATACCTATGACGGCGGACGCGGCGGCGGCTGGCTGTATGATCCCGAAATGGAAGAATATCTCCGCCTCAATGCCTTTGATACATGGGACGGCTGGGCCAATAACAGCTATGGCGACAAATACAGTGCTTGGTCCATCTATGCCAACTATTACGGCGTTTATGATATTGACGTTTGGGCCCGCTGGTTCGGCTGGGGTGACAATTACACCAGCTGGGAAGATTTTATGGCGGATTACAATGCCAACCCGTACGATCCTCTGGGTGATCCGTATGACCAGTTGCTGGATGTTTGGCGCTACAGCGGATTCGGCGGTGCGGTTTACTGCGAATTTGACAGCGATGCACGGTTTGAAGAATGCATCTTTGAAAACAACCAGTCGCATGGCGGCCTGACGGGAGTGGGCGGAGTCATCGCCGACCAAACCTCACGGCCAGACCGTCAGCTTAATATACCGACGGCAGGCGGGGCGGTTTACGCCGCTCATGACAGCGATTTGACGTTTGACCGCTGTGTCTTCCGGAACAATCTGGCCGATAAATCGATGGTCCAGCTGCCGCATACATACCAGGTCAGCTTCGGTGGTGCGGTGGCCTATGAATTTAACTGCACCGTAACCTTTGATGACTGCGATTTCCAGGACAATGATGCGACAGTCGGCGGCGGTATGTACGGCCGTGACTCGTTTGCAACCATAGCAGACTGCAATATCTTAAGCAATCAGGCCTATATCGGAGCTGGTATCTACCTCCAGATGGAAGAAGCAGACATTACCAACACGGTATTCCGTGCCAACCGCGCCTGGAATTCCGATGTCTCCGGTACGATTGATTTGGCCGGCTGCGGGGCAGGATTGTTTGCCAATGTTCTCAACCTGAATATCCGCGACAGCGTCTTTGTGCAAAACGCAGCGGATATTTCCGGCGGCGGTTTGATGGTGACAGGCGTGTCTGATGAACCCACGGATATATTCAACTGCCTGTTTGTTCATAACACAGCCGGCCGTGACGGCGCGGGTGCCTCTGTGAACTGGCATTCCAATGCACGGTTCGGCAGCTGCACGTTTGCCGACAACAGTGTCCTCGGGCTGGCTGACTTTACGGCCAGCGGCGGCGGCCTGTACATCGGCTACAACAGCACTGCCCAAGTCATTGACAGCATCTTCTGGGGCAATACGGCTACACAGGGCGAAAGCATCTCGGTAGCCACCGGTTTTGCCTCCGAACCGCGTCCGTCAACACTGGCGGTTTCGTACACCGATGTTATGAATTATCCCAGCGCCAATGCAATTTATGTGGCTTCCGGCTGCACCCTTGATACAGGTGCCGGCATCTTCAGCGGGCTTCCGATGTTTGAAGCGCCTCTTGAGGCCGACGACATAGCTCAGCAGTATTATCTGAACCAGACGGCAAGCCAATGCAAGGACAAGGGAAGCCAGACATCGGTGCAGGCGGGATTGGATAGTTACACGACCAGCATCACCGGGGCACGCGACAAAGGACTGCTGGATTTGGGTTATCACTACCTTGTGTCGCCGAGAGTCCAGTGCAGCATCATTGATGAAGCGCTGTGGCTGAGCGGACGGATTGATTTAGGTGATTTGCTAGCCTTTGCGGATCGGTGGCTCAACGCCGGTCTTGTATGTGCCGAGAGCAACAACTGGTGCGGCGGAGCCGACCTGAATTATGATGGGGATGTCAATCTGGATGATATGTCCAACATCTCGGTCTGCTGGCTTGTGGAAGATACAGAGCCCCCGTTCCCGAATCCGGCACAGTGGGCGATGGAACCCAATGCGATCCCCGATACATACGGTACGATTGAAATGCTGGCGGCTGTTCATCATGATGCTTGGTGGCCGGATTCGTATCTGGAGTACTATTTCGATTGCATCCAGCCGCCTGACGGACCGGATAGGGGCTGGTCAACCAATCCGTACTTCAAGGTTTCCGGATTGAAGCCCGGCGGCTATAAGTATGTCCTGCGGGTGCGTGATGGAAGCGGGAATATGACAGCCGATTCCGTTGAGGCCGATGTAATCCCCGGCCAGAAGACTACACTGCCGCAGGCCCAGTGGCTCAATCCGCCGTTTGTGATGAATGCCCAGTTTGCCATTCAGATGGAAGCGCTGGCTTACGAGAACTTCGGAACAATCGGCATTCCGGTTCCATCGCTGCCCAGCGGCTATGTTATCAAGTACCAGTATGAATACCGCGGTACGGCCCCCGGCGGCGACAGCCGCGCCTATATGGCAGATCGGATTTATATCGATACCGGCATGGTTGCAGGCCAAACCTACACGTATCGTGTACGGATGGGATTGTTCTATGAGCCCGGCGATGGGACTTCCACTAAGATTGCCGATGGTCCGTGGTCAGAAGAGGCTTCTGTTGTGGCCATCGCCCCTGATCTTGAGCCGCCGCAGCCCAATCCGGCTCAGCATGCCAGCGGTTCGCCGTTCCAGATTTATGTGGCTTCGCAGGGTGTGTATTATCATGTGGTCACGGCGGTTGCGGCGACAGATCCCAGCGACGTGGAATACAAGTTTGTCTGCAGCGATTCGAGTGCCAGCAGCGGCTCGTCCAAGGATCCAGACGGCATCGAGTGGCGAAATGCAGACAATGTAGCCGGCCGGTTCTATCCGAACGGAACTGCACAAGTGCCCAACCAATACTGGTCACGCATTGGATTGGTTAACCAGACCGACAAAGTGTGGTATGTAATAACACGCGACCGGTCGCCTAACCGGAATACAGGCCAGACGTCGGTCGGCAGAACCATCGCTTCGCCGGAACCATAAGCCGGATTTAACTGCTAATCCTGTTTTTAGGCGGGCCGTCAGTTATGCGGCCCGCTTTTTTTTATCTGCTCCGGCAGTTGCAAATCTTGCCCACAAAAGGGCTTGACAGGGCAGGGAAAAACCGGTAAAAAAACCGAACATATTTGCTTGAATTGACGTAGCAAAAAATTATTTTTGGGTAAATTTTGGCAGGTTCAGGCCGTATCAAGCAGGAGAAGACTATGATACAAGTACAGCATTTGCGACGGTGTTTCGGACCGGTGGTGGCGGTAGATGATATTTCTTTTACCGCCAAGCAGGGGGATGTGCTGGGCTTTTTAGGCCCAAACGGGGCCGGCAAGAGTACAGCCATGAAAATGCTGGCCTGCTTTCTGGCACCTGACGGGGGAACGGCCAGCATTTGCGGGCGGGATATCCTGACAGATCCTGTGGGTGTGCGGCAGGTGATAGGGTATTTGGCGGAAAATGCCCCGGCCTATAACGAAATGACCGTTGCGGGTTTTCTGAATTTTGTATGCGATGCCCGGCGGATCAAAGGACGTGCCCGTCGGGAAGCGCTGGATCGGATTCTATCGATGTGTTCGATAGAGTCAGTTTACCATCAAACCATTGAAACCCTTTCCAAGGGCTACCGCCGGCGAGTCGGTCTGGCACAGGCACTTATTCACGACCCCAAAGTCCTGATTCTGGATGAGCCGACCGATGGACTGGACCCCAATCAGAAATACGAAGTCCGCCAATTGATTAATCAGATGGCTAAGGAAAAGTGCATTATTGTCTCGACCCATATCCTTGAAGAAGTTGAACAGGTCTGTAACCGCACGATTATTATCGCCCGCGGGAGGATTTTAGTGGATTCGACGCCGCAGAAACTGGTTCAGGAATACGGCTGTTCGCTGGATGAGGTATTCCGCAGAATCACAAAGACCAAAAAGTCTGCCTGATAATTGTGTATAACCGCTGTTGGGAGATTCAATATGCAGAGTTTTTTAGCTGTTCTAAAACGGGAATTGAAAGGTTATTTTGCCACACCGGTGGCTTATGTGTTTCTGGTGATTTTTCTTTTTTTCGCCGGGTATCTGCCGTTCCGAGACGGCTTTTTTGAAATCCGGCAGGCGGATTTGCGGCTGTTTTTTACAAATCTGCCGCTGCTGTTTGTTTTTATGGTGCCCTCAACAGCAATGCGTCTGTGGGCCGAAGAGCGGAAAACCGGCTCCATTGAGCTGCTGCTGACCCTGCCAATTACCGTGCCGCAGGCCGTTTTGGGGAAATTTATGGCGGCTTGGATATTTCTGGGGATAGCGCTGCTGCTGACTCTGCCGCTTCCGGCAGTAGTGGTCTATTTGGGCGATCCTGATATGGGGCAGATTATTACCGGCTATCTGGGGGCATTGCTGATGGCCGGGGCTTTTTTGGCTATCGGCTCCTTCTTCTCCGCGTTAACCAAAAATCAGGTGATAAGTTTTATTCTGTCGGTAGTTGCCTGTGCGATTCTTGTGTTTGCAGGCAATCCAACAACCTTGGATTATCTTTCGTCTAATGTGTCTTCGGCTGTCGTGGGGATTGTGGAAACGATGAGCTTTCAGACGCATCTGGATTCTATGATGCGGGGAGTCGTGGAACTCAAGGATGCCGCTTACTTTATTATCCTGATTGCGGCTTGGGTATATGCCTGTACATTGATTTTGGAAGAAAGGAAGGCACGCTGATGAACAGGATGATGCGTACAGTTCTGGGAATCTTCTTTGCTGCAGTCATTGCCGTTTCTGCGATATGGATTATCCAAAATCTCGGCAGACAGCTTCGTTTGGATATTACGGAACGCAAGCTTTATACCCTTTCGCAGGGAACCAAAGAGATTCTGGCAGATTTGAAACAGCCGATATCCATGAAGCTTTTCTATACGAAAACTGCGGCCATGAAGGCGCCGGACCAGATACGCTTTTACAACAATTATTTTACCTATGTAAAAGCATTATTGGAAGAGTATCAGGCCCAGTCGAATGGCAAGATTAAGCTGGATGTAATTGATCCGCGTCCCTACAGCGATGAGGAGCTGGCGGCCATTCGATACGGCTTGCGCCGGTTTAATATCACGGAAGATGAAAGTTTTTTCTTCGGACTGGTTGTACAGACCCAGTTCGGCGTAACCAAAATTATCGACTTCTTTTCCCCGGATCGGCAGGAATTTGTGGAATATGACATCAGTTATCTGATTGATACGGCAGTTACCCGCCAGAAAAAACGGCTGGGTGTTCTCAGTTCTCTGCCGGTGATGGGGGATTCTGAGTATATGATTCGGATGATGCAGATGCAGGGCCAGCAGGGCCGGCGAAAGTGGGGCATCATCAGTCATCTGGAAAAGCAGTTTGAGGTTACATCAATTCCGGCCGATGCCGGGGAAATCACCGATGTTGATTTGCTCTTGGTGATACATCCGAAGGATCTGTCTGAAAAGACACAATTTGCCATTGACCAGTTTGTTCTCAAGGGGGGACGGGCGATTATCTGTGTTGACCCGCATTCCATTGCAGATGCTCCGGATATGCAGCAGCAATTTGCAGGCGGACACCGGTCTGCTTCTGGTCTGCCGCGGCTGCTGAAGGCCTGGGGATTGGAAATGCCGGAAATGAAATTTGCCGGCGACCGTGTACTGGCTGTTACGGGTTCTCCCAATCCGGCTCAGCGGCCTGAAAAAATACTCAGCATTATGCGATTGAGCGCCTCGGAAAAATGCTTTAACCGGGATCATCCCATCAGTGCCCAGCTCAATGAGGTAACGGTCGTGTTCCCCGGTGTCCTTAATGTTCTGGAAGCCGATGCAGAAGAGCCGAAGCTGGAGCATATTCCGCTGCTGATGACCTCGGCACGCGGCAATGTGTGGTCGGTGAGCAGTCCCTATGAATTGATGAGTCCCGATTACCGCAAATTTATGCAGGATTTCAGGGATGGTGACAAACCGGTGGTTATCGGGTATTTTGTATCCGGCAATTTCAAGAGCGCATTTCCTGACGGAATTGAAGTTGCCGAGGAAAACACGGACGAATCCGGCAAAGAAGAACAGTCCGGCCAAGAAGAATCCGATAAGCCCAAAATGAAGAAAATCACCGGCTTGACCCAAGCCGAACAGCCCTGTGCTGTTGTTGTGTTAGCGGATGTAGATCTGCTGTGCGATATGGTGGCCTATCAGAGGACATTTTTCGGTCTGGCCGCGATGGGTGACAACAGTTCGCTGATTTTGAATACCCTTGAAAATCTTTGCGGCTCCAGCCGTCTGATTTCAATTCGTTCCCGCGGCAACTACAAACGTCCCTTTGTAGTGGTTGACCAGATCGAGGCCAAGGCCGATGCTGAAACGGCTGAAGAAGAAGCGGCTATTACCGCCCAGATTAAGGGTTTTGAACAGCAGTTGAATGAGAAACTGCGTTCTCTCGAAGGCGAAAACAAGGGCGAGTTAATTAACCAGACGATTTTAAAGGAAAAGCAGCAGATTGAGCTGAAGCTTCACGAGGCTGAAAAGCGCCTTCGTGAAGTCAAAATGCGCAAGCGCGAGCAAATTGAGAAACTCAAAGAGCGGATGCGCTTCTACTGCACAATTCCGGGCCCGATTTTAACCCTTGTTATTGCGGTTGTGCTGGGAATTTCCCGTGCTGTGAAGCGCCGCCGCTATATCAGTCATGCCAGTGATGCCTGAACCTATGGAATAACAGGAGATACCGATGAGCGACAGAAAACTTGCCATTTTGGGAATTGCCGCATTGATAATGCTTGGCGGGGCGATTCTGCAGAGCCATATGGGGCGGAAGGTCAATACAGCGGTCTTCAGCAGTTCGCCGCTTGTGGAAGGGCTGCCCATTGAGGCGGTCTCGGCTGTTACAATTACCAGTGAAAAGGGCACTCAAACCGTACGTCTGCAGAAGCAGAATAATGTCTTTGTTGTGGCAGCCAAGGACAATTATCCGGCCGATGTCAGCAAAATAAATACACTGATCAGCCATTGTCTGGATATCCGCACGCGTGAAAAAATTACCTCGGATCCTGCCAATCATGCAGATTTGAAAGTTACTCCTGAGACGGCACGGTATGTAATTGCCTTTCAGGATAAGGACGGCAAAGACATTGTGGGCTTGGCCGTTTCGGAAAGTGATGAAAACGGCAATTCTTTTGCCCGTCTGCTAAACTCCGATGATGTCTACACGGTCTCTGATGTTCCTTGGATTGACACCTCTGTGATGGGATATATCAATACAAAGCTGCTGGAAGTACAGCAGGACAAAGTCAGCAGCGTGGCAGTGCGTACGCCCGAGGATACGTATGTTCTGGCAGCTGCAGAAGAGGGCGGCGAAATTCGTCTGGAAAATATGCCGCAAGGCAAACAGTATAAAGGGACGACTTATAAAACAGTGTTCAATGCTCTCAGTTACCTGCGATTTGATGATGTAATGGCGGCAGAAAAAGCTCCGGCTGATCTTGACTTCAATAGCGTTTATACCTGCAAGCTGAAAGATCTGACTGTCTATAAAGTGCAGCTGGCCAAACAAGGCGATAAAACCTACGCGAAGGTGTCAGCCGATTATCTGGATAAGACGGAAGTAACCAAGACTGTGGGTCAGGTCGAATCCGAAGAAGAACTGAAAAAGAAAGAGGCCAAACTGCTGGCAATTGATGCTGTCAATGCGTTTAACCAAAAGCATCAGGGGTGGATTTATGTGATTCCTTCTTACAAGTCCGGCGATTTGAGCAAGCCGCTGGCGGAATTGATAGAGGATATTCCGACCAAACCGCAGGCGGCCGAATCAGATGCAGCCGAAAAAGCTGCTGACATGCCTGCCGATCCGAATGCGGCTGCATAAATCCCGCCATCCAACAGTGCTGTCCGGGCAGGGGCGTGTTGCCGCTCCTGCCTTTTTACATTCCCAGCGTTAATTGATCAATCAAGGGCTTATTGGGGTCGATTTTGCTCACGCGTCGCCCTTTTGAATGCCGCTCTTTGGAAGATGACGGGGGCTTTGTTTTTGGCCCTTGTTCTTTGGCCGGCGGCTGCTTAGGCGTCTGCTCCTTCATGGACAATTTGATGCGGCGTTTTTCAAGATCCACCTCCAGAACCGTAACCTGTACTTTTTGATGAACCTTGACAATGTCAGCAGGGTCTTTAACAAATTGGTTCGATAATTCACTGATATGCACCAGACCGTCCTGATGTACCCCCACATCCACAAAAGCTCCGAAAGCCGTGATATTGGTGACAATGCCGGATAGTTTCATGCCCGGCTTGAGGTCTTCCAGCTTGGTTATGCCTTCGGCAAAAACCGCTGTCTCAAACTTGTCCCGCGGATCTCGGCCGGGTTTGGCCAGTTCGTTGAGAATATCGGTCAGCGTCGGCAGGCCTACCGTATCGGTGATATAGCTGTTCAAATTAATGCGGTTGCGGTAAGCCTCAACAGTCATCAGTTCACGAATCGTGCATTTCAGGTCTGAGGCCATTTTTTCCACAACCCAGTAGCTTTCAGGATGCACAGCGCTGGCATCAAGCGGATTTTCGGAATCGCGGATGCGGAGAAAGCCGGCGGCCTGTTCAAATGCCTTGGGCCCCAGCCGGGGAACTTGTTTGAGCGCCTCCCGCGACGAAAAGGGACCAAATTCATTTCTGTAATTTACAATATTTTGGGCAAGCTGCGGTCCCAAACCCGATACGTACGTCAGCAGCTGCTTGCTGGCTGTATTGACTTCGACGCCGACTTTATTGACGCAGCTGATGACGACATCATCCAATCCCTGTTTCAGCAGGGTTTGGTCGACATCATGCTGATATTGTCCGACTCCGATGGATTTGGGTTCGATTTTAACCAATTCAGCCAGCGGATCCATCAGCCGCCGGCCGATGGAGACAGCTCCCCGCACGGTAATATCTTCATCCGGAAATTCTTCTCGAGCTGCTTCAGATGCCGAATAAACCGACGCCCCGCTTTCATTAACCATTACAATCAGAATCGCAGAAGGCAATCCCGCAGAGCGGAAGAACGTTTCTGTTTCCCGTCCGGCTGTCCCGTTGCCGATGGCAACTGCCTCTATGCGGAATTGTTCACACAGCTGGCAGATTTTCCGGGCTTCCTTCTCGGCCTGTTCAGTGCTGTTATGCGGATAGATTACATCGTGGTGCAGCAGCTTGCCCTGTTTGTCAAGCAGAACAATTTTGCAGCCGGTGCGGAAGCCGGGGTCTACACCCATAATCCGCTTCTGCCCCAGAGGCGGCGCCATCAGAAGCTGATGAAGATTTTCTGCAAAGATGCGAATGGCTTCTGCATCTGCCCGTTTTTTGGTTTCCAGCCGAACCTCTGTTTCCATTGAAGCAGAAAGCAGCCGCCGGTAGCCGTCTTCTATTGCCGCCTCGACATGAACGGCACAAGGACTGTTGTTGCGGACAAAAAGCGTCCGCAGAATGCCCAGCGCTGCCTCTTGCGGGACGGCAATCCGCAATGTCAGAAATCCTTCTTTTTCGCCCCGGCGCATCGCCAGTATCCGATGGGACGGTGCCGATGCTACCGGTTCCTGCCAGTCAAAATAGTTTTCAAATTTACGGCCTTCTGTTTCCTTGTCTTTGATGACTTTGGACACAAAGACGCCTTGTTCAAAATACAGCCGGCGCATCTGCTCCCGCGCGGTTTTATCTTCACTGATTTGTTCGGCCAGAATATCACGTGCTCCGGCTAAAGCCTGCTCGGCATCTTCGACGCCTTTTTCTGTGCTGATGAATGCCAGTGCTGCAGCGGTTGGATCAGTCTGCTGATCTTGAGCCAGCAGCAGCGAAGCCAGCGGCTCCAGCCCCTTTTCTTTGGCTATCATGGCACGCGTTCGCCGCTTCGGACGGTAGGGCAAATAGATGTCTTCCACTGCCGTCATAGTCCGGGCCTGTTCAATCTGCTCTGACAGCTCCGGCGTTAGAAGATTGCGTTCCGCCAGCGACTTGAGAATAGCCTGTTTTCGCTGGCTTAGTTCCATCATCTGAACCAACCGATCCCGGATGGTGGTAATGGCAATTTCGTCAAGACCGCCGGTCAATTCCTTGCGGTAGCGTGCGATAAACGGAACGGTGGCCTCTTGGGCCAGCAGTCCTGCCACCGCCTCTACCTGTTTGGATTGAATCGATAGTTCGCCTGCAATGGCCTCAAAATATGTCTGGTTCACACCCATTCCTTTCGCTTATGAATGAATCAATTAAGGATGACGGATATTCCGGCAAACATGAAGAAAATGATCAGGATAGGTACTTTTGTTGTCATGCCGGATGTGTGCTATTGTCTCAGATAAGCCAACCGTTCCGGCAGAGGAATATTATTGCCGACAATATCTTCACCATACCCATTTTCCGCCAGAAGCTGAATGTCCTGAAGGACGCGCTTGTCGCCGATGAATACAGCTCGGATATCTGTGCCGATATCAATTTTTCCCATCATCTGCAACTTTGCGATTTCATCAATAACCTGCTCTAGCAGTTTGGTATCGGGTGAATAGGGCTTGTCTTCAATTTTCAGGGGCTGTTCATAGAGAATGATTTTTCCGCGTTCTGCCAGCGTCATAATAATATCCCGCACGATCGTTTTGAGGCTTTTATCGCCCGGGACAGAAGGAACCAAATCGAGGCAGATAATTTCCTGTGCCAGTGAACGCCGTTTATGGGCATTGATTTTTTCATTGGCGCGGAACAGCTCCAGCGGAGAGCTGGCGTCGTAGGAGTCATCTCCCAGCTTCATTTTTACGTCGCTGCCGTAATGAAGCACCAATTTGGAGACCAGTGTGGAGGGCCGAACGTGAAAGCCGCGATATTGGGGGACGGGTACTTCAATATGTCCGATTTCTGTATAGCGTTTAAGCATGTCCTGACAAAGCAGCTCAGCACAGTTCAGATATAACGAAACAAAATTGATGCAGTAATTGATAAGAACATCCAGCAGCTTTTCGGGTTCAACAAGGCGCTTGCTGACTTTGACAATGGGATGGGCAACCGGACTGGCATGCCGTTCATAATAATGTGCCAAATCGCGGGCGGTTCTCAGCAGATGCAGGACTACGCTGATATGCCCACGCAGAACAGGCAGGTCATTATCAAAAACCTCTGTTTCTGTAGTTGAAACATAGGTGTCGTAGAGGGATTGCAGATTATGAAACCGCAGTTCAAGCGAACGCAGTTTTTCTTCGCTGACAGGCCCGGTTAGCTCGCATAAATATGCCTGCGGTTTGGTAAGCCGCCCCGGCAGGGCATTTCGGCTTTCGGCCGCCAGATTCAGAAATGCCGTTGCCAGCATGGAGACGGTCTGAGAAACGGCCTCGATTTTTCGCATGGCTAAATCATGCGGAAGGCGGCCCGGCGGCAGTGTTTCGCTGTAGGACGTTTCGGGGATAGACAGATTTTCGGTCGGCAGATGCAGTTGCCCGGCGACTTCCAGAAGACGTTTGGCCGCTTCGATTAAGATTTCTTCGCAGATATACAGGGTCTCTTCTGTGTATTTTGCGAAATCCTGCTTGACCGGCAGCAGGCGGTAGGCCGGAATCGAATGCTGGATATGCAGCAGCTCATAGCTGACGTTGGAAAACAGCTTGATGGCAGCTGTCAGCGAGCGAAACTTTGCCCAGCGGCAGTTATTTCGTGCTCCATAGGAATCCAGCAGTTCCTCTATTTGTGAGGCCTGAGACAGCAATTCCCCCAGCAGGGGGCGGGTTAAAAACTTTTTATCTCCGGCATGCTTGGTTACATACTCAACTGCCGTAAAATACCGTTTAATTCGACCAGATATTAAAGCTTTGAAGTCTTCATACGATATTGTTACAGGAACCATAAGCATTGGTCTTTGTATTCAATTAGTAATAGTAGGATAAGTTTAATAAATGCCGCAAACAATACATTTTATCATTAAAATCTGTAAAATACAATATGCATTATTCAAGATATTTCAGATGTCAAAGTCGGCAACTAAAAAAGTATGATCACTGGATTTTTCCCAGCCTCGAGGTAATGTATCTATCCAGCAGTCGGTACATTTATCGGCTAAAGAAGAAGTTGTCATAATATAATCTAATCGCCAGCCAAGGTTCCTCTTAAAAGCATTCAGGACTCGATAATCCCAGAAAGTATAATGTCCCGGCTCTGGATGCTTTAACCGGAATATATCCACAAAGCCCCAACTCATTACTTCTAAGAGTGCTTTTTGAACAGTTTCACAATAGCAAACGTGCCCCCACAAGCCCTTTGGATCATATACGTCAATATCTTGGAGGGCGACATTCAAATCACCTGCCCAAATAATCGGCTGGTCGGGAGTATGGTTTTTTTCAAAATATAATCTCAGCCAGTTAAACCAGTCTAATTTATATCTGAATTTGTCAGAATTAACATCCATTCCCTGCGGCGCATAAGTATTTACGACAATTATTTTACCTATTTTGGCTTTGAGGAAGCGTGCTTGATATGAAGTATCTTGTTCCAGCTTTACCACAACGTCTTGCGGGGCAATTTTACTGAGAATAGCAACTCCATTATAGCTTTTCTGGCCGCTGAAGACGATTTTGTATCCGGAGGAAGAGAATGCCGATAAGGGAAAATCAGAGTCCTGAACCTTCGTTTCCTGAATCGCAAGAATGTCGGGATTATTTAAGTTTATCCATTTCAGTATTATATCTAAGCGGCTGCGGATAGAATTGGCATTGAATGTGGCAATTCTCATAAAATGATACCTGAACGAACAATTACTTAAAAATAGATAGTATGCATTATAAAACGGTTGATGAAGCAGTCAATCAATAAATAATAAAATATACTGGGTCTATAATACATTATATATTGAAAAAATTTTTGTGATTTATTTGAATTTATTTGATTTTTTAAGCAAAATCTTCTGATAATACGTATCTGTTAAATAACCAAGTTAAGCAATGGGATATTAGGAGATATTCAGTATGAAGCTTTCCTCGAGGACACGATATGGAATGAGAGCCATTCTTGAATTGGCAATGGAGTACGGTAAATCACCTCTTCAAATCAAGGCCATTGCGGAAAGGGAAGATATTTCCAATAAATACCTCGAGCAATTGATTGCGATGCTTAAGGCCGCAGGGCTTGTACGCAGTGTCCGGGGCCCTCATGGCGGATATACCCTTGCCAGACCGCCAGCGGAAATTCGGCTTAAAGAAGTGTTTTTAACTCTCGAAGGGCCGATGGTAGCAGTAGAATGTCTCCAGCATGCTGAGTTTTGCCCTCGCTGTACCGACTGTGGAACCCGCCAGATTTGGCAGGAGCTTCAAAATGCCATTATGAATGTTCTTGAATCTGTTACCTTGGCAGACTTGGTAGAACGTTCAATACGCTCTACAAGAGTTGAAAACTACAATATTTAAGCTTTCGGAGTTGTTGTTTTTTTATTTAGACTATAGGATATCGGAAGGCTGTAATGCAGCGGCATAGAATAAAAGCACAGGAGTCATTAAAATGGGCAAAATCTACAACGACATAACGGAAACAGTGGGGCATACACCTCTGGTTAAGCTCAAGAGGATGGCAGGTCCCAATGCTGTTGTGCTGGCCAAAATGGAATCCTTCAATCCGTGCAGTTCGGTAAAAGACAGAATAGCGGTTTTTATGATTGAGGCCGCTGAACGGGAGGGCAAAATCAACAAAGAAACCATTTTGATAGAACCAACCAGCGGAAATACCGGTATCGGGCTGGCGTTTGTCTGTGCTTCACGCGGCTACCGGCTGATGCTGACGATGCCCGAGTCGATGAGTTTGGAACGGAGAAAGCTGCTGAAGATGTTGGGTGCGGAAATAGTATTGACGCCGGCAGCACTGGGAATGAAAGGAGCTGTTGAAGAGGCCGAAAAGCTTCACCGCGAAATTCCTAACTCCCTGATTCTGCAGCAGTTTAAAAACCAAGCCAATCCTGAAGCACATCGCAAAACTACTGCCCTCGAGATATGGGATGACACCGATGGCAAGGTTGATATTCTTGTTTCCGGCGTAGGCACCGGCGGAACAATAACCGGCTGCGGAGAGGTCTTAAAGCAGCGAAAGCCGTCCGTCGAAATAGTGGCTGTTGAGCCGGCCGATTCTCCTGTACTTTCTGGCGGCAGGCCCGGACCCCATAAGATTCAGGGGATTGGTGCAGGATTTGTTCCTGCTGTACTGAATACGGCTATTTATGACCGGATTATTACTGTGTCTAATGAGGAAGCGATTCAGGCGGCTCAGAATCTGGCGCGGCAGGAAGGTATTCTGGCCGGCATTAGTGCCGGAGCGGCCTGTCATGCGGCTGTCATGCTTTCTAAAAAGCCCGAAAATGCAGGCAAAACCATCGTATTTATAATGTGCGATACCGGCGAGCGGTATTTATCAACCGATTTATACGCCCACCTGTCGCAATAGGACACAGACGGCTTTGGATATGAAGAAAAATATAGCATTCCATCTTGATTTTGAGAAACTCACCGAGGAAATTGTATCCACTTACCATGGAGATTCGGGCATCAATTTTATTGATGTGCGCAACCTGCCCGT
>ERZ795052.500-NODE-500-length-59503-cov-13.364335_pt1 | contig 59503 bp, 67 predicted proteins | sample MGYA00375136_ERZ795052 | MGnify/ENA primary metagenome ERZ795052 (study PRJEB30181, sample SAMN05720156) | activated sludge metagenome | isolation source: Anaerobic digester | place: Japan | collected 2015-05-26 ... | reverse complement strand
CATCCGTTTCCAGCACGACAGGTCCCGATTCCGCAAGGTTTGCGCTTGCCTGTTTCGTCGCCGAGTAGACCGTTTCCTGGCTCTTCTGGGTCGTGAAGAACCCGGCGCCGAGCACTACATACGAGAACACCGCAGCCACGACCACGAATGCGATCAGCACAATCGCGGCTTCAAGCCCGGTGAACGCGTCATCGTTTCTTTGATCTTTTCTCATAGTCTACACCTCGCAAGACTAACGGATCCCTCCGGTTAGCCTGCAAGTGTAGATTATCTTCTCTATTTATAAACATTTGCCTCGTAGCCCCTCCCTTTTTTACGAAAAAGGCATTTTACCGGAGGGTAACCCTGTAAAACAAAAGGGAAAATTTAAATAGTATTGTTCAACGCCTCGACTGCCCGCGGATCGTCGATCTCCTCCAGTGCCCGTATCACCCGGAGACGGACACCGGAGTCCTCGTCGTTGAGCGCCTCGATGAGGGGTTCGACGACCCGCGGGTCGTTGCACTTCGAAAGGGCACTCACTGCACGGAGCCGGACGCTCCGGTCGGGGTCCTTCAACGCGGCAATGAGAGTGTCGATGACACTGTGGTCACCGATCCGGCCGAGGGACTTGATGACCTCGCGGCGGACGAACCTGTTCTCGTCCTGCATGGCCCGGGTAAGGGCGGGGAGTGCCCTCTTGTCACCGATGATCCTGAGGGCGACTGCTGCCCCTGTCCGGACGTGCCAGTCGGGATCTTCCATGGCAGAGACGAGGTGGGAAAAGGCTTTTTCTCCCATATCCCCGAGTCCCTCCGCGGCACCCTCGCGCCCGTACCGGTCCTCGTCCTTGAGGGCATTGATAAGGGGGACAATCGCCCGTTCGTCCCCGATCTTCCCAAGCGACTTGGCAGCCTCCCTCCTCACGTACCGGTTTTCATCCGACAGCAGCCCGATGAGGGGTTCCACGGCCCGGCTGTCGCCGAGCTCCCCGAGTGCCCGTGCCGCCTCCTCGCGCACTTCTTCGTCAGGGTTATGGAGTGCACGGATAACGTCCTCGAATGCCCCCTCGAACTTGATCTTCGCCCGGACAGAGGGGTGTTCCATTGCTTCCTCGAACGTCTCTCCAAGGCCGGAATGTTCGAAGAACCCCCGCAGGAACGACTCGACAAGAGTCCTGTCCTTTGCATACAGTGCAAGGGCAACGAAGATCGCGATGTCCATACCCGCATTGAGGAGGGCGATGAAGGGGTTTAACACGATTCCCTCGAGGAACAGGAACGTTGTGAGGAGCAGGATTGCGGCGATGAGGAGCAGCGTGATCTGGAGGCCCCGGCGGGGGTACCAGAGCGCGAGCAGGATGATCGGGATGAGGTAGAGATGGGGGATCAGGGGGTAAAGCGAGGCAGCAAAGGCCTGGTCGCGGGTGACAATGAGGTAGAGCGTAAAGATGAGGGACGTCACTGCAAAAATCGCGATGATGCCCAGCTTGACGGTATCCCTCCTCTCCTCGAGCGTCTGGTGGGCAGATGCAAGGATGCGGGAGGGAGTGGGCATGGTATGATCAGTATGATGCAGGGTACCATAAAAACGGAACGGTGCCCTTCCCAAATCAATGACGGTGTGCGTCCCCGGGTTGAAGAAGGGAGAGGCAATTCTCCGGCACGAGGGAATGGGTTCCAGAAAAACACCTGGAGAGGGCATGAGCCGGATATCCAAGTTCCCGAATTGGTCTGCCAGGCAGTCTCATGCCCGACAGGGCAACCTGATACCTTCCAAACCTATATTTCAGGAGAACACACCATCTGATAACGGCATGGAGCTCATGAATATCAGACCCTGGATATTTTTTTACCTCATCTGTTTCGTTGCTCTCCTCCTTGCAACGACCTTCATCGTCCAGGGTATAACCCCGCTCTTCTGGATGAGCTCCACACTCATCATAGTCGTGGTGGGATTCAATTTCATCCTCATTTTCAACGAGATAAGGGAACACAGGAAGAGGAAGGCCCTGATGCAGCAGATCTCGAACCCAAATAAGGGCAATGTGGAGACGAAAGGAAAAAATGGAGGAAAATAGGGAGAATCAGGCCGGAGGAGTCACGGTTCACCCGGGCATCCACGAGGTCACGTTCTGGAAGACCTTTGCCACTCTCCGTAAGATGATTCGGCACCTCGAAGAGAGGGACCTGCTGATCGCAAAACTCTCGAAAGACCCGACACTTCCTGAAAAGACGCGGGACGAAGTGATTGCCTGCCTGAAGAGTGAACAGGCAGAGAACCTCTCCGCTTTCCACGACTTCCTGGTCAATTTTATTACTATCGGGATGCAGGGACTCCACCAGACAGGAATAACGCTCGAGTTCTCGTTCCAGGAGAATGGCACGTACCGGGTTCTTGGGGCTTCTCTCCATGTCGATGGAACTCCGCTCCCCCTCCCGGACGGGGAAGGCCGGAGACTGGTCTCGATCATCTCTCCCGTGCTGCTCTCGGGAGATGACCCGGGGCAGGCACTCGTTGCCTTTTACAAGTCGTGCGAGGAGATGCATGACCGGGAAAGGGGATATGGCCTTGACAGCTGCAGTCTGGAACTGACCCGCGAGATCTATCCCGGCACATCTTTCCGCGCAAGGCTTCGCCTTCCTGCATACATTTTCTGCAGGGAGACACCTTCCGGCAAATAATACAATACATGCCTGCCAGGGTACGACACGCTCCTTTTTTCCCTGTGTGGTTAGGTTTATCATATCCCCGCTCTGTAAAAACTGTGAGAGAGGATGGACGAACTGGTCATTTACCTGATCATCGCAGTGCTGATGTTTGTCATCGGGCTGGTCGCGGGGCACCTTGTGATGAATACATACTATTCAAGGCGGTTTCTCGCGGTTGCAAAGGAGTGTGAGCGGGCGGACTCCATCGTTCCACTCATCACGGAGATGGAGAGGGAGTCCTGAAGAAAAGGGAGAGGAAGAAAATGGTTGACATAACGGCGTATACAGTCATCAGCATCGTCACGCTCTGCTTTGGCCTCCTCGTCGGGTTCCAGGTGGCACATATCATGTATGTCCGCCGCCTGACACGCCTTGCAAAGAGGTGCGTGGATACCGGGACAATTGCCCCTGTCCTCGTCGAAATGGAGATTGCAGAGAGTCCGGAGAAGTAAAAAAGTATTATCCTTTTCTCTCGGACTGAGCCTGTTTTAACATCATCCGCTTGAGCTTGTCGCGGCAGCTGTCCTTTAGGTCGGACCAGGGGATGGATTCAACCTCGACTCCCCTGCCGGTCTCTTCCTTTGTCATGTCCACTGCCATGGCCAGGGTATGGTCGAGGGATTTTGCCCGTTCCCAGCATTTCCTTGCCTCTTCGTCCCTCCCGAGCCCTCCCTGGAGGGTTATCCCCTTGAATGCCCATACATCCGCGTTTCCCGGGACGATCTCGAGGGCCTTGTCATAGTACTCGACTGCTTCCTCGAACCGCCTGTCATGGGCAAGCATATCTGCCTTGAGGACATAACCGTCCGCAACATTCAGGGATCGGTCGACCTTCTTCCAGAATCCTTCCTTCTTTTCCATGGGACGCTGAGATCCTTTTTCTCCTGCCAGAATGATTTCCTGACTGAACTTATAAAAATATGGATGGATCCCGCGGGAAGAGACACATTCCGTTTCATCTTTTCGAGTATAAATGCATAAATATCGGCAATACAATCTCTTTTTCTTATGAAGGGTGGAGGAATCGCCTGTCTCCTCGTCATTATCCTCGTTGTGGCAGTCCTGGCCTGCGGGTGTATCACGCCACCCAAAGAGAGTAAAGGGAAAACCACGCAGGGAAGCGGGGGGACAGGCACGCAGGAGGCTACTACGGCACCGACGCAGAATGTCATCGATACCCGGGTCGTCACGCAGGCAACACCTTTCCCCACACCGTTACCACCCGGAACACCCGTATCCTACAGCAAGATGCCGGAACCCACTTACGAACAGACGGTTTATAAAGCGGTCTACCGGAACGTGATCCCCTTCTCCAACAATGCCACTGCTTATTCCGTCACCGTCGAAAATCCCCCCCTCATCATCGAAATATGCATCTCCCCAAAGATGGTGACGAGAAAAATCTGGTACGAGAGCAGGTTCACCACGAGGGATGACGTCTACGTCACGCAGACTGTCATCAGCCCGAATGCATACCTCGAAGTCAAAGTCCGTGACAGGGCATCCGGGAATATCATAGCCCAGGACGGGTTTGCCCGGACATACAGCGTCGACAGGTACAGGGTACTGACGATCCGATCGGCAGGGGATTACCTTGTAGAGTTCTCCGGAAACGATCTCTCGGCAACGGTCCAGATGCGTGTCCCTGCCGGCCCGGGAGCGGACGTAACGCCTGTGGCAACTCTCTCATGCCCCTCGTGAAAGGGACGAGAGATCCTCGGGGCTGTTGATGTTGGTGAAGGTGCGCAATCCCGGGTCTATCTCCCCGAAACTGCGGGCATCCACGAAAACCACGTGAAGAGAACCGGCGAGTGCCCGTAGCGACGGGGGATCCTGCCTTTCCAGGCAGGAAATGAGCGAAGTTCTCCGGTACACCGCATGCAGGGGTTCCAGCATCTCGCCATCCCAGCGGGGAATGACAGCATCTGCATCCCCGATGAGCGAGAAGAGCTGCCGGACGACACCGGGAGAAACACAGGGCATATCGCATGCACAAACAAAAACGAGGTCTCCGGTGGCTGCACGTGCCCCGGCGTGGATACCACCTATCGGTCCCCTCCCCCTCCTGATATCCGTCACGCACCGGACTCCTCCGAGGTGGGAGAAACGCTGGCACTGGGCGGGGTCCTTGGCGACAAGGACGATCTCGTCAACGACCTGTTCCAGGCTTCCGATAAGCCTCTCGATGAACGTGCGCCCGTCCATCGTGAAGAAGTACTTTTCCTGCCCGTTTGCCCGCTTCGCCTCGCCACCGACGAGGATGATGGCTGATCTCCGTGTCATGCAACCAGGGAGGCTCTCACTGACCTCCCTCCCGGGACTCACCGACAGGGTGAACGCAATCCCCCACTTGGCAATCCCCTTGCGCTGGTATCATGTCCTGCACACCGGATTCATTTCACCTCACCGCGATAAAACCCTTTTATTTTTCTGTTCCAGGGAGAGGAGCACTCCCTTCAGCTCGGGGTCCGGAGAAAACCCCCCTATCCCGTTCCTCGAAACGACCCTGTGGCAGGGGATGATGAGGGGGGTCGGGTTTCTCTTCATTGCGAGGCCCACGAGGCGGGGTGACACGTGGAGGGCCGAACCCACCTGGCCGTACGTCCGCGTCTCTCCGTAGGGGATTTTCCTGACTTCGCTGTAAATGGCAGAATAGGGATACTCATGGGAGAGGGCAATGCTGGTCAGCCCGGCAAAATCTTCCCTTTTTCCTGCACAATACCGCCTGAACTGGACCGGCACGGGACCGGGAAGGGGAGTCCGGGAGAACCTCACCCGGGAGACTGTTGAACCCTCCCAGTACACGTGCACGTGCCAGAGACCCAGGCGACAGGATCCTTCCCTCATTTCCACGACCTGACAACTTTTTTGAAATCGGAAAACAGGCAGGGATGGAGTTCTTCCCTGATCCACGGCGAGAGCCCGCGGTTGACTCTCCCTTCGAGGAACCTCTTTTCTCCAAAGACGAGCACACCCCTGTCCTCCGGTGTCCGGAGCACCCTCCCGAGGGCCTGCTGCGCCCGGTTGACGGCAGGGAGCGTGTAACAGAGAAATTCCCCCTCTTCCCCGAACCGCCGCCTGTAGTACTCGATGATCATCTTCCGGACATGATTGAAGGGTGCCAGGGGGAGCCCGATGACCATGGCAGCCCGGAGGAGCTCACCGCGGTAATCGAGACCCTCGCTCCACTTGCCCCCGCACACCGCAAGGAGGATGCCCGACCGCCCCGAACCCGGCAGGGAGAGGAACTCCCGGAGGGACTCATCGGCTTCGCGCGCGTCGCGGGGTTCCACGTAGATGACCTTGTTTCCCAGTCTTTCGCCGAGGCGGCCTGCATAGTGGTCGAGGAACTGGTACGAAGGGAAATAAACTGCAACGTTCCCCGGAAGGTTGGAAAATTCCCTGATATAATCCTCTATCAGGTCGAGATTGGACTCGTTCTGGCGCATCGAGTAAGCTGTCGTGATATCTTTTGCGCAGAGCACGAGACGGTTTTTTCGGGGAAACGCGTTCGGGAGGGAGAGGGTCCTGACGGCAATATCACGAAAGTAGAGGCGGGCATAGCTCTCGACGGGAGAGAGAGTCCCTGATATGAGGATGCAGGCGTGGTGCGAGCTTCCAATCTCGCTCAACCTGATGCCGGGATCGATGCACCTGACTTCGAGTGTAACCCTGCCCTCGTCTTTCTGGAAAAGCGTGAGGAAAGAGGGATCATGGGATGAACCCGAGAGCGAAAAGAGGAAGCGGGTCAGTTTCTCGATGGCACTCTCGTGGAAATCCCCGTCACGCATGTTCTTCTCGTGGATCTTTTCGGAGAGTTCCATCAGGTCATCAACGATTGCACCCATGTCCCTGTAGAGGGATCCCCTCACCACCATCCTGTCAAAGATGCCCGGGTCAAACCAGTCTTCTGCCTCGGGAGAGTTCTTCACGCCGTCCATGAACTCCGATATCCGCGGGAGAACCTGCTGGAGGGCTGCCGCTGTCCCCTTCTTGCGGGCAAATCCCGCAAGTTCCTGCCCGGCCTGGTCGAGGATCACCTGGTCAATTGCCACGCTCTGTGCCGCGGACACGGCATCACCGCAGTTATGGGCCTCGTCGATGAGGAGGATGGTCTCGGAAGGGTCGATATCGAGGTTCGCAAAAAGGGTTCTCGAAATTTCCTCGTCAAAAATGTGCTGGTAATTGAGGAGGATTACGTCGGCCTTCTGTGCAGCAAGCACCATCATCTCGTAGGGGCAGACCGGGTGTGCCACGTCCTGGAGCTGGCGGGGCCAGACATCCTCGCGGAGGACCCGGTCTGCGGCAGCCCGGAGCTCCGGGGAAGGTGCCATGCGGAGCCCCGATTCGGACCGGATAAAGACCCTGCTTGCAATGAAGAAGGGACAGAGGATCGGCCTTTGCGGATCCATCCTCTGTATCTGCTGCCTGATGAAGGGGTCGCGGGAGGGGACGAGGGCACCGTTTTCAGCCCTCTGTCGCATGAGGGTGGAAGAGAATGCCTTGACCCCTTCGCACCGCCTGTAGACATCGCCCTCACCCGAAAGCGGGCACATCCCCCTCTTTCCAACCAGGTATGCAACCCGGAGATCCCGCTTTTTCCTGCGGATGAGCGATGCCTCGCGGATGAACGTGTTCAACTGGCTCACGGTCCGGACTGCCACGAGTACCCTCCTGCCCCCGCCCCCTGCCACGAGTGCGGCAAGAATGCTCGATTTTCCACTCCCCGTCGGGGCATCGATGAGAGCGATGCCGCCGTCCCGGGCACACGCGGAGCAGAACTCGAGCATCTCGCGCTGGTGCGGGCGGAAACCAGGGTACGGGAAGAAGTCCTCAAGACCGGTCATTGGGAAGGAGTGTTTATCCCCTGACTCCTTTTTATTATCGGGGAGAACCAACTTTTAGCCATGGCAATCCATCCCATCGAGTACCGGTACGGCACAGAAGAGATGCGGAGGATATGGAGCGAGGACTTCCGGTTCTCGTGCATCGTCAGGGCCGAGGTTGCCCTTGCGCAGGCACTCGCAAGGCACGGGCTCATCCCCGCACGGGCAGCCGATGCCATTGCGGCAGGGGCAGGCAGGGCCACGCTCTCCCGTGCGAAGGAGATCGAAGAGGAGATCCACCATGACATGATGGCCATCGTCAGGGCTATTGCCGAGCAGTGCGGGGAGGGGGGCGGATACGTCCATTTCGGGGCGACCTCGAACGACATACTGGATACCGCAACCGGTCTCCAGCTCGCGGAGGCAACGCGTGTCTTCGACAGGAAACTGCGCCGCCTGCTTGCCGTTCTCTTGCGCAGGGCAGGGGAGACACGCGTACTTGTCTGTGCCGCAAGGACACATGGCCAGATTGGAGTTCCAACGACCTACGGGCTTCGTTTTGCCATCTGGGCAAGCGAAATCGCCCGACATATCGAGAGGCTGGGGCAGCTGAAGGCCCGGATCGCAGTCGGGCAGCTGACAGGTGCCGTCGGGACCCAGGCGGCGATCGGCGGGAAGGGGATGGAAGTGCAGGCGACGATGATGGAACTGCTCGGGCTATCCCCCGTCGACGTGTCCAACCAGGTGATATCGAGGGACAGGTATGCCGAGTATTTCATGTTCCTGGCAAACGTTGCAACGACCCTCGATAAAATCGGGATCGAGATCCGTACCCTGCAGCGGAGCGAGATCGGCGAGGTCGAGGAACCGTTCGGGTCGCGCCAGGTCGGGTCGAGCACCATGCCCCACAAGAGAAACCCGATCAGGAGCGAACAGGTCTGCGGGCTTGCCCGCGTTGTCCGCTCCTCGGTTTCCCCCGCGCTCGAGAACAATACCCTGTGGGATGAGCGTGACCTGACCAACTCATCCTGCGAGCGCGTCCTTTTCCCGGAGGCAAGCGTCCTTGCCGACCACATTCTCAGCGTGATGACCGGTGTCCTCGACGGGCTCGTCCTCAAGCCGGATCGCATTGAGGCAAACCTCTCCCTCCTCCATGGTATCAACATGGCAGAAGCAGTGATGATTGCCCTTGCGGAGAGGGGGATGGACCGGCAGAAGGCTCACGAGATCCTCCGCCAGGCAAGCATGGAGGCACTTGAACGGAATGTACCCCTCATCGAAGTCCTTTCGGGTAACAGCGACGTCACTAAAATTATTCCCGTCAACGAGATTCGGGCTCTCCTCGACCCTGCCCGGTACATCGGCACGGCACCGGCACAGGTCGACAGGCTCATTGAAAAACTGTCACCTCTCTGCAGAGAAGCATTGTGAAAAGATTGCGGACGGAAAAAAAGATGGTATTTACTCGACGGGTTCTGATTCCCCGGGCCTGTTGAATGTCTCCTCGAGGACTATCCGCGCGATTCCGGGAATGGCCGAGAAGGTCTCCTGAATGACCCTGCTTCTCCACAGGAGCCACCTGCGGTCGTAGGTGATCCCCGGCGGCAGGTGGATGGTGAGCACTCCGGAATCCAGGGAGACGTCCATGTCCCTGCCTGCATACAACCTGATTAAGCCCCTGACCTGCTCGACGGGTTCCGTGACGCATTCGTCCACGCGGAACCGGTAGGAGAGCGTCTTTCCGGCAAGCGGGTGGTTGAAATCGATTAATACCCTGTTCCCGATGACATCAACGACCTTCCCCTCGCCCTTTTCAGGGACCTTCAATGTCATGCCCTTCTTGGGTTTTTCCCTGAATGCATTCTTGTTGTATGCTTCGACACGCGACGGGTCATGCGGGCCGAATGCCTTGTCGGGTGGGATCTCGAGTTCTCCTTCCTCCCCGACCTCCCTGCCCTCGAGGGCCTCGTCGAGCCCGATGATGACGTGCTGGCTGCCGACCCTCACTGTCACAGGCCCATAGATTGCCTCGGGGTTATATATCCCCGCCTCCTTTGCGACTTCCTCGTCGGTCGTATCAAAAACAGTCCCGTCCACTCTGCCGGTATAGCTGAGCCTGATAAAATCTCCCTTCTGGATTGCCATTGGTAACACCTGGTATCCCCGGTATGCCCCCCGGCTTCGTGATACTGGGGAAAGGACCCCGCCGGGGTTGGGATTCTTAATACATTTACAAAGCGGGCAAGATATACTTAATCGAGCAGGGCAGGTGGGAGAACCCTCGTTTTCCGGGACACTCCTCCTGCGATCATTTCCAAAACCTCATTTCATCCCAAAACCCCCATTATCATGTGAGACCTGTACCATGCTCGAGGTCGAGTTGAAAGCACGTGTGGATGATCTCGGTGCAGTGAGGGAGAGACTGCACACCATGCAGGCGGTCTTTGAATGTGCCGTCACGGAACGTGACCTTTACCTCAACTCGCCCGCGCGGGACTTCGCAAAGACTGACGAGGCCCTCCGTTTGCGGGAGGCTGGAGGGCACTACACCCTCACCTACAAGGGTTCGCGGAAAACCGGGCACCCTCTCAAGGCAAGGGAAGAGATCATCTGCGGGATCGAATCGGGCGAAACCATGGAGAAGATCCTCGTCGCGCTGGGATTCAGGCCCGTTGCAGAGGTGCGGAAACGGAGAGAGTATTACCACGTCAGGGACGCGACTGTAACACTCGACTCCGTGGAAGGTCTTGGTGAATTCGTCGAGATAGAACTGGATTCCCATGCGGGGGTACCAGCGTCGTACCTCATCGATCTTGCAGCCTCGCTTGGTGTAACAGGAAAACCCATCCAGGACTCCTACCTCGAACTCCTGGAAAAAAGCAGGAAAAAGGGGTAATAAGTATCTTTTCGTTATACCTGGGTCAGTTCAATCCTGATTGACCTTGGTTCGTCCCCGAAGTGGAGCATGGCACACTGCCCGAGGGCTGCCATGCCCGGGTTGACGACCCTGATGCCCGATTCCTCGGCAACGCCCCTCTGTTCATGGATGTGAGCGCAGCAGACGAGGTCAAATGACGCCATGTGCTTGCGGACACTCGCGGATCCCACGTGGTTTCCTCCGGCAAGGTCGAGGATGCCCAGGGGAGGGGCATGCGATATCAGGACGTTATGGGTACGTCTCTCCATTCTGGCGACAAGCGGCGAGAGGATGTCATCGATCTGCTTGTCTGTCATCTCGAAGGGCGTGGAGAATGGTGTCGGGTTCGACCCGCCGATTCCGACAAGGGTGATGTTGCCCAGGCTAAGGGACGATCCGTGGAGACAGACGCAGTCGGATCGCTCCAGTGCGTCCACGGTCTCCCTCGGGTCACAGTTGCCAGGGACCGCAAATGCGGGAACGTCTATCCGGTCAAAGAGGGATTCGACAGCATCCGCAGGGCCCATGTTGGTGATGTCGCCGGCTATGATGATGGCATCCGGTGCGAGATCCAGGAATGACCCGATCTTTCCGAATTCACCGTGGAGATCGGCCAGCAGAAGAACATCTCTCATGTGAATATTCATTCGAAGGGGTTTTTAAAAAAAACTTTTCGTCCGGTCACGCCATGTACCTGTCAGCTTCCCCTTCAGTGCAAGGTTCCCAAGCAGGCTTTCCAGCCCGGGTATGAGGGGGCGCGGAGGGAGACCGGCAAGGGGGGTGCCGGGGAGAGGAATGAACCTGTGGACGTGGACCTGTCCGCGAGATGCCGTCCACCGGATGAACGCTGCAGTCATCTCCTGGTCCTCTTCCGTTTCGCAGGGCAGCCCGACAATGAAATCGACAACGGGTGTCAACCCTGCATCCACGATGAGATCGATGGCCCTTTCTGCATCTTCGACCGTGTGGCCCCTCTGCAGCATTGAGAGGACGCGGTTGCTTCCCGACTGGGCTCCGAAGTGCAACCGCCTGTTGCTGCAGTACGTGGTAACAAGGTCAAGTGCCTCTTCCGTGATCCATTCCGGCCGGACTTCGCTTGGGAACGTCCCGAACCAGATTTTCTGGCCGGGATACCGGAGCGCGGACAGGAGGGACCTGACCTTATCGAGGCGGGGGTGGATCCCGTCAGAGCCATATGCCAGTGCATTGGGTGTCACGAACCGGGCATCGCGGAATTTCCGGGCTGCCCCGACGATCGCATCGATGCTCCTGTGGCGCATGGCAGGCCCGAATATCCTTGGTGTCTGGCAATAGGTGCAGGCATGGGGACAGCCCCGCGAGATCTCGATGTAACCCTTCATCCGGGAAAAAGCGGGAAATGCATCGAGACGGACACATGTATCCGCGCAGGAATAACTTTCCCGTGTTGCAACACCGCGTGGCAGGGGAGAGCCGTTTTCTATCGATGCGAGGAGCGCGGGGAGCGTGTATTCCCCCTCTCCCACGACCACGTAATCGGCAATGGATGCGATCTCCGCGTAGCACGCCGTTGCATGGGGTCCCCCCGCGATTGTAATGCAGGGGGCACGTTTCATTTCGGGGATATATTGGTGAGCGTTCAGGGAATTCAGACTGTAACAGGTCACATCCCCCTGCGGCGTATCCACGGGGCGCAGGACGAACCCTTCCCTTTCGCATGCGGCATAGAGTGCTGCGTAGGAGTTCCGGGCCGCAGGTATGTACCTCCAGCAGACGTCCATTTCCGGGGAAAAAGGATGGGTGGGCAATGAAAGGCGGGATGGGGTTTCCCGTGTCCGGTCACCCCCGGGGTCATACCTCTCTTTTTTTAGCCCCTCGTCCGGTACGGGATGATCCGGTCGATGATCTTATAGGTTGCGCCCGTGGTGAGGGTGACGGTGACCTCCAGCCGGTCGTCTCCCTTTGTTCCCTTGAATACCACTTCAGATCCTTTTTGTGGCGGGAGGTGCTGTTCGGTCACCTTTCCATCGGAGGTGGTCACGCGGACCAGAATGTCCCTCACTGCGATCTGGCCCTTTCCTCCCGCAAAAACAACCGTTATGGTTGCGTAGATGGGGTCTTTCTCGTTGACCTGTATCTCGACATTCTGCTCGGGCGGCAGGGTGACTGTTGGTCCGGTGGCAAATGAACTTCCGCCAATGCCCACCGGGCCACCATTCTGGGATGACATAGACGGGGTTTCCGTGCACCCTGCGAATGCGATGGCAGAAACGGCAAGGATGAGCAGTATGATCATTCCGGGTCTCATGGAGGAGAATGGGAACGGGAGACTCTTGAGACTATCCCTTCTTATTTCTATCTCCTCCGGGGATCTTCGCCGTTCTCCAGTATTTCAACCGTGCCCATGTCCCCGTTGACCCTGAGCAGGTCTCCGTCCCGGAGCCGGGAGAGACCACCCTCCAGCCTGTCGACGAGCGGAACCCGCCCGATGATAGCCCCGACGGCGATGATGGGTTCGGCCTCTTCATTGACCATCGCTGCCGGCGCCTTCCCATTCCGGGAAAGGGCATAAATGACGTAGGACCCGACCGTCGAGCCTTTCCCGTGGGGAAACACGAGAACTCTCCCGGCGATGGACTGTCCCTCGAGCGGATGTCCCTTCTCGACGATCGTCCCGGTCTCGGGGTTGACGCCAGACAGAAAAGAGATGGCAGCAGGACTAACGAGGGCCTGCCCCGTCCCGCAACCCCCCGATATCCCGCGTCCCCGGATGATCACAATCACACCACATAAATGTAGGGAAGTTCAGATATAAGTGTAGCATGGAAGAAAGCGTCATCAAGAACGCCGGAACCGATACCGAAATAAAAATACAGCTGAAGATTCAGGATCTCGAATCCCAGGTCCTTGACCTGAAGGTGAGAAACGACGAGCTCCTCCGGGAGAATGCGCAACTCAAACGCGAGAACAACCAGCTCAAGCGCATGCCGCTCTTCGTTGCCGTCGTCGTCGACCTCCTGGGAAAGGGAGAAGTCTACCTCCGCCAGCAGGGGAACAACCAGGAATACCTCACCCACGTCAACGATGAACTCTTCCGCCAGCTCAAGCCGGGGACAAAGGTTGCCGTCAATAACGCACTCTCCATCGTGAAGATCGTCGGGTCGATATTTGATTCCCGGGTCCGCGTGATGGAACTCGAAGAGTCACCGAAAGTAACGTTCAGCCAGATTGGTGGTCTTTCAAAGGAGATCGAGGAAGTTCGGGAGGCCGTTGAGTATCCCCTCACGAAACCAGAGATATACGAACGGGTGGGTGTCGAACCCCCGAAGGGGATCCTCCTCTACGGGCCTCCCGGGACTGGAAAGACACTGATAGCAAAAGCCGTGGCACACCAGGCAAAGGCAACGTTCATCCGCATGTCGGGGAGCGAGCTGGTCCACAAGTACATCGGGGAGGGCGCCCAGCTCGTCCGCGAGCTCTTCGCTCTCGCACGGGAAAAGTCTCCATCCATTGTCTTCATCGACGAGATCGATGCTGTGGGGAGCACCCGGACAAACGACGGGACGTCAGGGAGTGCCGAGGTCCAGAGAACCCTGATGCAGCTCCTTGCCGAGATGGATGGTTTTGACACGAGGGGTGACGTGCGCATCATGGCAGCCACGAACAGGGTCGATATGCTCGATCCCGCCCTCCTCCGCCCGGGAAGGTTCGACCGCGTCATTGCCATCCCGCTGCCGGACGACGAGGGGAGGCTGGAGATCTTAAAGATCCATACCCAGCGCATGGCCCTTGGAAAGGATGTGGACCTTTCTGCCATCGTGGGCATGACGAAGGGAGCGACGGGGGCAGAACTCCAGGCGATATGCCGCGAAGCCGGGATGAATGCCGTGCGGAGAGAGGCTGCTGCAGTCTCCCAGGAAGATTTCCTGCAGTCTGTCAGGAAAGTTCGAAACGAACAGTCGCCGGACCTCCGCATGTATATCTGATCCTTTTCTCCATCTTTTTTCCAGTCAACCCGGCAGCTGCTCCGGAGCCATTGGAGGAGCATAACCTATTCACGGCAGCGTGATACATATCTGGCAGGTTACGTATGCGGGTGGTCTTTGTCCCCAGGGAAGGAGTTGACCTCTACTCCGCTCTCCTCTCGTCAGAGACGAGCAGGGAGGCACTGCGCTTCTACCAGCCGGCAAGGACACCTGCCGGCGTCGAGGTCACCCCGGCATCACTCGGGAGCGCCCTCTCCCTCGTATCGGACCTGCGATGGTACGTCCGCCGGTACATGCACGACGTGATCTTCGAGATCGCTCCCGGCACTTTCTGCACCGCCGACATCGCCCGGATGATCTATTACGGCAGGGAACCGGTCCTCCAGAAAAGGTGGAAATACAGGCGCATTTACTCGTTCCGGGAAGGGAGACTGGTGAGCGATGAACCCCTGCATGCCCGCGCAGACAGTGGGAAAAAGGCACCTGAAAACTCGGGCGAAGGAGAGATGAGGATCGAAGTCTGGTGCACGAGGGACCAGTACCTCGCGAAAAGGGGGAGTGACAGGGAGGATTTTCCCGTCACTTCTTCGTGACCTTGTCCTCGCGAAGGACCTTTTTTGCAATCAGGAAGATGACGAATGCGACAATGATGAAATAGATCAGGTCGGAGAGGAACTGTCCCCAGCTGATGATGATCGGCCCGATTGCAAGTTTCGCAGTCTGCCAGTCCCCGCCCGGGATGAAAAACGTGATGACCGGCATGATGATGTTGTCGACCAGGGACTTGACGAGCTGGTTGGCAGCAAGGCCCATGATAAAGGCTATTGCGAGCCCGATGACCTTGTATTCATACAGGAAGTCCATGAATTCTTTTAACATGCTCATAGAATCACCTACCCTTCATGGAGTAGAGAAAAATATATTAAGGTATTGGTAGGGGACGGCTGGGGTGAGACGGTTCATATGGGTTTCTAAAGCGACGATTGCCACTCCTCCCCATGAGAAGTCGCAAAAATGAGTTTTTAAAAGATGGAAAAAGGGATACTTTTCAGGCAAACATGGCACCATAGCCTGTCCTGATCACATGGCGCTCGAAATCCTGGCCAATCTTCTCGATCGCGTCCAGGAAATCCTCTTTCGAGACTGCCTCCCTCTCCCGCCTGATGGCGAACATGCCTGCCTCCATGCAGATCGCTTTCAGGTCGGCCCCGTTCTTGCCTTCTGTCAGCCTTGCTATCTCCTCGAGATCCACGTTCTCATCGAGGTTCATCTTGCGCGTGTGGACCTTCAGGATGGCTACCCTGCCCAGGATATCGGGAAGCGGGATCTCGATAATCCGGTCGAACCTGCCCGGGCGGAGGAGGGCCCGGTCGAGGATATCTATCCTGTTCGTTGCACCGATGATCTTGACGTCCCCCCGCCGTTCGAACCCGTCCATCCCGGCAAGGAGCTGCATCAGGGTGCGCTGGACCTCGCGGTCGCCAGAGGTCGTCGACTCGGTGCGGGAGGCCCCGACGGCATCGATCTCGTCGATGAAGATGATGGTCGGTGCCTTCTTCTTTGCCAGGTCAAAGAGTTCCCTGACCAGCCGTGCGCCCTCGCCGATGTATTTCTGGACGAGTTCCGAACCTACGACGCGCAGGAAATGTGCATTGGTCTCGTGGGCGACGGCACGGGCAAGCAGAGTCTTGCCCGTCCCCGGCGGCCCGTGGAGGAGAACACCCTTGGGCGGCTCTATACCGACGCGCTCGAAGAGCTCGGGTCTCCTGAGGGGGAGCTCCACTGCCTCCCGTATCTCGTTTATCTGCGCGTCGAGACCGCCGATATCTGCATACGTCTCATCAGGACTCTCCACGACCTCCATGCCGTAGACCTGGGCGTCGTAGCTCTCCGGAAGGATATCGATAACGGCAAGGGACTGCTGGTTAAGCGTGCACCGGACGCCCGGCTTGAGCTTCTCGGGGTCGATGCACATCGAGCTCCTGACCATGAACCTCGGGCCTGCGCTGCTCCTGACAACCACCCTCCCGTTGTCGAGCACGTCCGTGATTGTCCCGATGATAAGCGGGGGACTCCGCAACTGTTCGATCTCGCTCTTGAGTTTCCTGACCTCGCGTTCGTACCGTATCTTCTGGGTCTCGATGTAGCGCTTGTCCGACTCAATCTGGCGGATCTGTTCCCGCAGTTCCAGGTTGCGGGTCTCCATGTGAGTGACCCTGTCGAGGAGATAGCGGTAGAGCTCCTCGGGGTTCTGGGGTTCCTGGGATTGGCGGGCACTTTCCACCATTTTTCTGCCTCGATTAAGTATATAGGGAAAAATGTCTATAAAGATGTTTGCGACGAGTATGCAGTGCGAAATGTGCGGCGCAAAGATCCAGGGGCAATCGAAAACGGTCAGGGTGGAAGGGGCCGTGCTCGAGGTCTGTGCCCAGTGTGCCCGGTATGGTACAGAGGTTCCCAAGATTCAAAAACCAGTCCAGCGGACCGGTACTGCCCTTCGCGCGCCGGTGGTACAGCCTGAAAAAAGGAAGAGGGATGTCTTTGACTTCATCGAGGGAGAGATCGTCGAGGACTACGGAGAGAGGATTCGCACTGCAAGGATGGAGAGGGGCTGGTCCCAGAAGGATCTCGCAATGCATCTCAAGGAGAAGGAGCTCCTGATCAAGAAGATCGAGAAAGGAGACCTCATCCCGGAAGACGACGTCAGGAAGAAGCTTGAAAAGGCACTGAACATACGCCTCATAGACTCTCCATCCGCAGAGGAGAGCGCCAGGCAGGCGGGGAAGGTCGTCCCGACCCTCGGCGATGTTATCTCTCTCAAGAAGGTCAAAAAGTGAACCCCGGGCTCATCAGTTTTATATACAGAAACGGACAACTTTTTTCTCCAATGCAAGGTGAGTGTTTTTTCGCCGGTGAGTGTTTTTATCTCTGCTAGCGACGCCTCTTGCATCAGTATCAAAAGATCTGTTCTCGCGCACCCCTTTTCGGGAGCCACGGCCCTGATGCGGGGTTGCACGTTTTTTGGTTATTATTGGCCTTTTAACTAGCCCATCGGCCGTTTTTTCACAAAAGATGTGCTGCATGGGCAGGAGATCATGATGAGAGGAAAAGAAATTCGTCTGGAACGGATCATGGACCGGAACACCGGCAAGACGATCATCGTTCCCATGGATCACGGGGTCACCAGCGGGCCGATAGAGGGCCTGATAGACCTCGGGCGGGCAGTTGACCTCGTCGCAGAGGGGGGAGCAAACGCAGTCCTCGGACACGTCGGGTTGTCCCTGCACGGGCACCGGAGGAGTGGCAGGGACATCGGCCTCATTCTCCACCTGTCGGCGAGCACGTCGATTGGCCCCGACCCGAACGAAAAGGTCCTCGTCAACACCGTGACGAACGCACTCAGGATGGGTGCGGACGCCGTCTCGATCCATATCAATATCGGGGCTGACTCCGAGGCCCGCATGCTTGCCGACCTCGGCCGCACTGCAGTCGAGTGCATGGAATGGGGAATGCCGCTCCTCGCGATGATGTACCCGAGGGGCCGGAAGATCGAGAACGAACATCAGGTCAGCCACGTGAGCCTTGCTGCACGGGTTGCAGCCGAGCTCGGGGCCGACATTGTCAAGACCGTTTACACCGGGGACCCTGACAGTTTCAGGGAAGTCACGAGGGGCTGCCCTGTCCCCGTCGTCGTTGCCGGGGGAAGCAAAACGAGTGACCTTGCCACGCTCGAGATGATCGAGGGGGCCATGGAAGGAGGTGCAGCAGGCATTTCCATCGGGAGAAACGCTTTCCAGCATCCGACACCCGACAGGTTCATCGCTGCTGCCGCGCTCATCGTGCACCACGGACGGTCTGCCGAAGAGGCATACAAAGTACTCCAGGAGAAGAGATCATGATTGGAAAGGAGATAAGGATCGAAAGGATCATGGACCGGAACACGGGCCGGTCCGTCATCGTGCCCATGGACCACGGGTTCACGCTGGGCCAGATAGAGGGATTGAAGGACATGACACGCACGATCTCCGAGGTGAGCGAGGGTGGTGCGAACGCAATCGTCCTCCACAAGGGGATCGTCAAGAGGGGTCACCGGAGGAAGGGGAGGGACATCGGCCTCATCGTTCACCTCTCGGGAAGCACCTCGCTGAACCCTGACCCGAATGACAAGGTGCTTGTCTGTACCGTCGAGGAGGCAATCGCACTCGGGGCAGACGCCGTGTCCATACACATCAACCTCGGGGCCCCGAACGAATCGAGGATGCTCGAGTCCGCCGGGATGATCGTGAAGGACTGCAACCGCTGGGGAATGCCCCTCCTCGTGATGATCTACCCGAGGGGAAAGGGGATTAACCCCACGTCCCCCGAGAGTGTCGGTCACTGCGTGAGGGTGGCAGAGGAGCTTGGTGCAGACCTCATCAAGACAAACTACACGGGGGACCCGAAAACGTTCGCTGATATCGTTTCGGCCTGTTCAGTACCGGTGTTCATCGCCGGGGGAGAGAAGGCCGGGGACCTCGAGACGCTGGAGATCATCAGGGATTCCGTCCGGGCCGGGGGTGCAGGCGTCTGCGTGGGCCGGAACGCCTTCCAGAGAGAAAATCCCCGTGCCTTCGTCGAGGCACTCTGCAAAGTCGTGCACGAGGAGATGGATCCCAAAAAAGCTCTCAAGGGAGATTGAATGAAGGAATTCTGGGTCGATGCCAGGCCCTGGAGAAAGAACATAGCCACGGCCGCGCTCGAGTCGGGGGCCGGGACAATCGTTGCCGATTCCGCGGCAGGCGTCAAAGCGCTCGGCAGGGTGAGAGTCGTTGCCCCGGACGGGGATCTCGTGCCGGGACGGGATGTCTTTGAAATAGCGATCACGGGCAGGGAGAGCGAAGAGCTGGCCGTGGAGAAGGCACGGGAGGGTTACGTCGTGATCGATGCCGATGACTGGAAGGTGATCCCCCTCGAGAACCTCGTCGCCCGGTCGGACAGGATCATCGCCAGGGTCACTTCGCCACAGGAGGCTCTCCTCGCCCTCCAGGTCCTGGAAAAGGGTGTTGCGGGGGTGCTCCTCGATACGGATGATCCGGCCGCCGTGAAGGAGACGGGAACACTGATGCATCGCGGGCAGGAGGAGGTTTCCCTTGTCCCGTTCACCATTACCGCAGTCCGACCTGCAGGCATGGGCGACCGCGTCTGCGTGGATACGTGTTCCCTCCTCTCCGAGGGCGAAGGCCTCCTTGTCGGGAACACATCATCCGCCTTCCTCCTCGTCCATGCCGAAACCCTCGAGAACCCCTACGTGGCCCCAAGGCCGTTCCGGGTCAATGCAGGGGCGGTCCATGCGTATCTCCTCTCGCCGGGGGGAAAAACATCGTATCTCTCGGATCTCTCGGCAGGAGACAGGGTGCTTGTGGTCGATCGGGACGGTGTCGCCCGCGAGGTGACAGTCGGGCGCGTCAAGATCGAGAAGAGACCACTCCTGCTCGTCGAGGCGGAGGCTGACGGCGTTCCCTGCAGCCTGATCCTCCAGAACGCAGAGACGATACGCCTCGTTGCGAAGGATGGTTCGGCGGTCTCCGTGGTAGGTCTGTCGGCAGGCGATACCGTGATGGGATGCGTGAAGGAGGCCGGAAGGCACTTTGGAATGGCTGTCCGGGAAAGCATCGTGGAGAAGTGATCCCTGGTGAAAGTGGGAATCATCGGCGGGACCGGAAAGATGGGGACGTTCTTTGGGAATGTCTTTTCCCGGGCCGGCCACGATGTCATGGTGTCCGGGAGGAGCACAAAGACGCGGGACGTGGACATTGCGAACCAGTGCGATATCGTCATGGTATCCGTTCCCATCCGGGAGACAGTCAGGGTCATCCGGCAGGTTGCCCCCCTCCTCTCCGAGGAGCAGGTGTTCTGCGACCTGACTTCCCTGAAGGCCGCCCCGGTCCGCGCAATGCTCGAGTCCAGGGCCAGGGTGGTCGGTCTCCACCCCATGTTCGGGCCTTCGGCAGAAAGCCTCCACCGGCAGACAATCATTGCAACCCCGGCCCGGTGCGATGAAGAAACCCTCGGAAACCTCCTTGAGATCTTCCGATCGCAGGGAGCCCGCGTCACGATCACGACTCCGGAAGAGCATGACAGGATGATGGCAGTCGTGCAGGGTCTGACGCATTACGTCACCCTCGGAATGGCCGGGACGATGCGCAGGCTGGGTATGTCGCCGGAAGACACGATGGCGTTCATGAGCCCGATCTACCAGATCGAGATGTGCCTCGTTGGCAGGTTACTCTCGCAGGACCCGGACCTCTATGCCGATATCCTCATGCTGAACCCGGAAGTCCCGGCAGTCCTGTCGGCTTGCAATGAATCGTTTGCAGATCTCCACGGGATCGTCACAAAGGGGGACGCAGATGAATTCAGGCGTTTTTTCCTTGAAAATTCGCGCCATTTCGGGGATTACTGCGCCAGGGCCGCCGGGGAATCCGACATGCTGATATCAGCCATGGTGAGGAGATGAAGGTCTTTGCACTGGGTCCCGAGGGGACCTTCAGCCACGAACTGGGCTGGCGCATATTCGGGGAAGCTGTCACCCTCGTCCCCACCATCCGGCGCATCTTCGAGGCTGTCGAAAAGGGTGAGGGTGATGGGCTTGTCCCGCTCGAGAACAGCGAGGCCGGTGGTGTGGGAGCATCCATGGACGGATTGCTCACGTTTAAGGTCTGGATAACGGGCGAGACATGTGTCCCGGTACACCACTACCTCGTATCCCTGGGACCTCTCGCGGAAGCCCGCGTTATCTACGTCCATCCCCAGACACACGAGCAGTGCAGCGACATCATCGAGGAACTGGGGATTCCCGTTGTTCACACGCCCAGCAATGCCCAGAGCGCACGTGAACTCGTCCGTTCCGGCAGGGGGGCTGCAATCGTTCCAAAGATGACAGCCCGCCTCTATGACCTGCCTGTACAGAAGGCCTGCGTCGAGAACAGCGACCAGAACGTGACCCGGTTCGTCACCATATCGTCCAGGCCCTATGGAGGGTCCCGACCGGTCAAGGGCAGCATCATCGTGGACCCGCGCGAGGACAGGGCGGGTCTCCTCCACGACATCCTCGGCGTTTTTTCAGGAAAGGGGATCAACCTGACGCGGATCGAGTCCCGCCCGTCGAAGAGGGGCATCGGGAGTTACGTCTTCTTCATCGATTACCAGTTTTCGGGTGAAGGGTCGCTGGCGGCACTGGAGGAATTGAAGGAGATGACCTGCGTCAAGGACCTTGGCCGGTATCCTGTGCTGGAGGTCCCGGAATGGACCTAACGCTCCGGAAGGCGGGGCCACTGGACTGTACCTTCGTTGCACCCCCGTCGAAAAGTTACACGCACCGTGCCCTGATTGCAGCAGCACTTGCACCCGGTGAATCGCACGTCGCGGATCCCCTCGTCTCGGACGACACGGGGGTGACCAGAAATGCACTCGAATCGATGGGCATACCGATGAGAGAATGGGAGGACGGTCTCCTCGTATCGGGCAGGGGGGGAAGTCTTTCCTGCCCGGACGGTCTCGTCATCGATACGGGGGAATCCGGAACGAGCATGCGCCTCCTCTGTTCGGTTGCGCTCCTCTGCAGGCGTCCCGTGACGCTGACAGGGTCCCGGCGGATGAAGGAGAGGCCCGTTGGCCCGCTTGCCGCGGCAATCCGGGCACTTGGCGGGGAAGTCGGGTTCCTCGGGAGGGAGGGGTACCCTCCCGTGAGGGTATCCGGGTCGCTTGATGGTGGAGAGATCGCCATCGATGCGGGGATCAGCAGCCAGTTTGTCTCGTCCATTCTCCTCGTCGCTCCCCTCGCCCGAAAAGACGTCACGGTCACGATCGGGGGAAACGTTGCATCGCAGTCCTACATCGATGTGACTATCAGCGTCATGGAGGCATTCTCTGCGATGGTGGAACGCGAGGGGTATCGCCGTTTCCATGTGCCTGCAGGTCATGGATACAGGCCATCACGGTACCGTGTCGAGGGGGACTATTCGTCGGCATCGTACTTTTTTGCACTGGCCCCCCTCTGCGGCGGCAGGGTGGTCGTGAAAAACCTCAACCCCCGCTCGTGCCAGGGTGACCGCGCGTTCCTCGACTGCCTCGAACGGATGGGGTGCCACGTGAAGTCAGGGAAGGATTGGGTGGAGGTATCCTCTGACGGGGATATTGACGGGATCACGGTGGACATGACCTCTTTTCCGGACACCGTCCAGACGCTCTGCATGGTTGCATCGAAAGCAAGGGGGCCAACCCGGATCCTTGGTGTCGGGCACCTCCGGTACAAGGAGAGTGATCGCCCTGCCGAAACGGCCCGCCTCCTTTCCACGCTCGGGGCAGGGGTAAGAGTGGAAAACGATTCGATTACCATCATCCCCCGTCCCCTGCACGGGGGAGAGATTGACCCGGGATCCGATCACAGGACCGCCATGAGTTTTGCCACACTCGGGCTTGCGACAGGAAATCTAAAGATTAGAAACGCGGAATGTGTCAGTAAATCGTTCCCGGGATTCTGGGAACAGCTCTCCAAGCAGGGGCTTGTATGAAAGTCGTTTTAATCGGTTTCCGTGGAACGGGAAAGACAGCAGCCGGTCATCTGCTGGCCCGACTCCTCGGCGTGCCTTTTTACGATACGGATGCACTCATCGAGGAGAAGGCAGGCGCGCATGTCCACGAGATATTTGGAGCAGTTGGCGAGGAGGGGTTCCGGAAGCTGGAAAGGGAGGTCATAGCCACACTTCCTTCCGGCCCCGGTGTTTTTGCAACCGGCGGGGGTGCAGTCCTCTCGCCCGAGAACGTGGAACACCTGCGCAGGGGAAGAACCGTTGTTCTCCTCCAGGCAGATGCAGCAACCATCGAGAAACGCATCCGGGACACCGCAAGGCCGCCCCTGACAACGATGGGCCTCCGTGCCGAGATCCAGCACCTCCTTTCTGTGCGGCGCGATGCCTACCTGAGTGCTGCCGATATGTGCGTTGACACGAGTGCGAGGAGTGCAAACGAAGTCGCAATACATATCAAGCGCCTCCTGGAAGAGGGCACTGTGCCCGTGGAGGGGATGGAGAAAGCCGCCCGGGCCATTGCGCAATCGGGCATACCCGAACAGGAGGGACGGGAACTCCTGGAAAAGATCGGGGCCATCCGGGACAACCCCGTCCTGCGTTTTTACGGGGTCGCGGGATACCCAAGTCTCCACAGCCGGAGCCCGCAGCTCTATGCCCAGCTCTTCTCCTACTTTGGGATCAACGCCCATTACATCAGGTTCCATGACCCTTCCCTCTCGCGGATCCTGAACCTTGCCGCGGACCTCGACGTCCGGGGACTCTCGGTCACGATCCCATTCAAGCAGGAGGTGCTTGACGCGGTTGACCACCCGGATGAACACTGCTCCGCGATCGGGGCAGCTAACACAGTTCTCTTCTGCGGCGGGAGAAGTTATGCCTACAACACGGACTGGATGGGTATCCGGGACGCTCTTTTGGAGGAGAAGGGAAAAACCGCAGTCGTTCTCGGGGCAGGGGGTGCTGCAGCGGCGGCAGCATATGCCCTTCTTTCGCTCGGCATGGAGGTAACGGTCCTCAACAGGACCGTGGAGAAAGCAGAGGCTCTGGCTGCGCGGTTCGGGTGTTCATCGGGAGTACCCCGGGATTTTGACCGCATCAGGCCTGCTGTGGTCGTGAATGCAACACCGGTCGGGATGGAGCCGGATCGGGGGAGTCCGCTTACAAGGGAGCAGCTTTTTCCGGGCATGACCGTTTTTGATCTTGTCTACACACCGCCGGAGACCCCCCTCCTGCGGATGGCGAGAAGCGCGGGGTGCCGCGTCATTCAGGGGAGGGAGATGTTTATCCGGCAGGCACAGGCACAGTTCCGCCATTTCACGGGGATCGATGCCCCGCTCCACATGATCCGGGAGATGATGGGGTGAACACGTTCGGGAAGAACTTCCGCGTGACGACATTCGGGGAGAGCCATGGCCCGGCACTGGGAGCGGTCATCGACGGGTGCCCTCCCGGCGTGGAGATCTCGGAAGAGGAAATCAACAGGGCCCTTGAGAGGAGGCGACCCGGCATCCATCCCTTCTCGACCCGGAGGAAGGAGGAGGACCGCGTCCGGATCCTGTCGGGAGTTTTCATGGGCAGGACGACGGGAACCCCCCTCTGTCTCCTCGTCAGGAACACCGATGCCCGTTCATCCGATTACGAGGCTCTCGCAGACGTTTTCCGGCCGGGCCACGCGGATTACACGTACCAGGTGAAGTACGGAATCCGGGATTTCCGCGGTGGCGGGCGGAGTTCGGGACGCGAGACCGTGGCGAGGGTCGCAGCGGGAGCGGTGGCAGAAAAAATTCTCTCCGGGAGGGGGATATCGATCAGGAGCAGGGTTCTCGAGGTTCACGGGGCGACCCTTCCGGAGGAGATGGAGAGGGAGATTGCCGATGCGGCCCGCTCGGGAGACTCGGTCGGGGGTATCATCGAGATAACCGCAACAGGGTGTCCTCCCGGGCTTGGTGACCCTGTCTTTGGAAAGCTCGACGCCCTCATTGCCATGGCCATGATGAGCATCGGCGCGGTCAAGGGCGTGGAGATAGGTGACGGGTTTGCTGCTGCACGGATGCGGGGAAGCGAACACAATGACCAGATGGACGGGAGCGGTTTTCTTTCCAACCATGCTGGCGGGATCCTCGGTGGAATCAGCACGGGCGCAGAGATCGTCGTGCGCATCGCGGTGAAACCGACCCCGTCGATCTCCCGGGAGCAGAGGACGATTGATACAGCGGGAAGGGAGACGACGATCTCGGTGACCGGGCGGCACGACGCCTGCATCGTCCCGAGGATCGGTCCTGTCGCGGAAGCGATGCTGGCCCTTGTCCTTGCGGACGCCTGCCTTGGCCGGCAGATGCTGCGATCGTGGGTCCCCGGCAGTATGGAAACCCTATAACCCTTGCCGGCAAGACTGTAAGCAGTGATACCGGCAGGAGTTTATCGCCGGATCCACTTCGAACGGGTGAAAGATATGATAAAACCTCGCAGGAAATCCGAAGAAAACCATGCATTGCGTGCGGCCCTGATCATGTGCCTTGCAGCTCTTGTTTTTCTTTCGTGCGCAGGATGCGTCTCCGTGCTTACCCAGGCGGACGGAGAAAGGGGCGATGCCGGCGCAGGGAACGGGACGGCCATGAGGGCGATCCTCGTCAGGCAGAACGCGGACTGGGGCATATCCCGCGGTTGTACCTGGGAGACCACCTTCCAGGTGTACAACCCGGGAACGACCGAAGAGAGAAATGTTTTCCTCCATGTAGAACTCGTGAATGCAGATACGGGAGCCGTGCGTGACACAAAGGAACTCTACCTTGGCACGATCAGTCCCGGTGAGGAAAGGATTGTCACGCTCGAGCTTGACGGGGAGTGCCTTAAAGAGTATACCGTTCGTGCCATCCCCCTTGTCCGTGCCCTGTGATACCGATCCGGCAAATGCCGGGACCAGAGACCTTTTTTCCCGGGATTATCATCCCATGGAATTTGCTAACTGGCAGATCCTGCCTGCCTTCCTGACACACTCCGGTAGATGTAAGGAACCCTCCTTTTTGGTTACCATTGCATGGATAATCTCTAAGGCGATGAAAAGAAGTCCCCGGACTTCCTCTCAAAGTCCCCCCAATGACTTTTCCGGTGCTTTCTTGTGAAAGCGATGCAGTGATGAATCAGCGGAACAACCCCATGATCTCGCGTGCACGGGAGAGGTGAATCTGGCCCTCCGCGGCCGGGCTACCTGCGTGGCAGTAGATAAAGGATGACCCGAAGAAGGGAAGCATCAGCCGTATGAACGAGAAACGGGACCCCATGACACTCGTGATAATTGGTTTTTCTGCATGAAGGGTGAAGGAGAGGAGGGACAGGACATCCTCTTCCGATCGCGGTCCTACCACGATCTTGGGAATATCCCCGTATCCGGCAAGATCCCGCCTCAATGCCTCAAGGGATCCCGGGTCCGGCATTGACGGCGTGTGGAAGGATGCAATGATTGTCTTTTTCTCTCTCCGCAGGACCGGTGCAAAGGACCGGAACGATCGCTCCACGTCGATGAAAGTGGCATACGGGAGGCACGGCCGGACCATATCCCACCATTCTTCCGGCCCTCCTGCAAACATGCCCCCCTCTGCGGCGCTCCGGACAGTAAAGATCAGCGGGACCGTGAGATCCCGGAAGGTGGCATTTGCCTCCTCCGGTGAAACGGACCCGGTCAGGTCCAGGCGGACCTCGATGACGTCTGCCCCGGACGCGAGTGCTGCCGGGATGAAGGAGATATCCGGAACGGAGGCCACGAATCGCATGATGGGATCCGTTGAAGGGCAGGAGTCTTTAACCTGACTCCTGCAGACCTCTTTTCCATGAGCGGGGCAGGGAGCGCGGGAAAGACAAAGAGGCCCCCCGAACTCCTGGCACCGGCCGGGTCCGGGGAAGCCCTCCAGGCTGCCATTGCCGCAGGTGCGGACGCGGTTTACCTTGGGGGAAAGCGGTTCGGGGCCAGGCAGTATGCCGCCAATTTTTCACCCGGGGAGATGGAGGAGGCTGTGCAGGTATCCCACCTCGCCGGAGTCCGCGTCTACGTCACCGTCAACACCCTGATCAGGGAGGGAGAGCTCTCCGGGGCACTCTCGTTCCTTTTTGACCTTTACCGGATGGGTGTCGATGGGGTAATCATCCAGGATACCGGCCTGCTTTCCCTGGCCAGGAAGACTGTCCCCGGCCTTGCTCTCCATGCGTCCACGCAGGCCACAATCGCTACACCGGAAGGAGCGGCATGGGCGAAGGCGGCAGGGTATTCCCGCGTCATCCTCCCGCGCGAACTGACGCTCGACGAGGTGGACGGGATCCTTGCCCTCCCCCGGGAAAAGCGGCCCGAGATCGAAGTCTTCGTGCACGGTGCTCTCTGTTACTCGTATTCCGGCCAGTGTCTCCTTTCGTCCCTCATCGGGGGCAGGAGCGGAAACAGGGGTATGTGCGCACAGCCCTGCAGGAAACCATACGTGCTGGTGGAAATGGGGCCCCGGAAGGGCGATAGCGGGCAGGGATACCCGGTCCTCCGGACCAGGGAACGGTACCTCCTCTCGACGCGCGACCTGTGCTGTTATCCGGGACTCGACCGGCTTTTCCAGCGGGAAATTGCTGCCTTGAAGATCGAAGGCAGGATGCGGTCTCCTGCGTACGTTGCCATCGTTGTCCGGGCATACCGCAGGGCACTCGATGCTTTGCGAAACGGGAATGCACATTACCGGCCTGAAGACGAAGAGGCAATGGCCCTTGTGTTCAGCAGGGGTTTTACGGGGGGTTTTATCCTTGGGGATCCCGTTCTCATGGGTCGCGAAGCCCCGGGCAACCGGGGACTCCTTCTCGGGACAGTCCGCGCGGTCGTTCCCGAAAAGGGGCTCATCATCGGGGCGGCGGCGCAGATCCTTCCTGCTGCAGGAGACGGCATTCTCGTAGCGTCCCCCGGTGGAGAGGCACGCGGGGGTTTTTCACTCAAAACCGGTGGCAGCAGGCGGGAGGGGGAACTCTTCCTTCCGGCTCCTGTGCGGGGTGCCAGGCCGGGAGACCTCGTCTACCTCACGCGGAGCAGGTCTTCGAGGGAGAATATGAAGGCTGTCACAGGGGAAGGGAGGATGCGCCGCCCTGTACCGGTCGATCTCGATGTTGCGATCAGCACCGGGGAACCTGTCAGATGGAAGGCATCGGTGCATCATCCCGTCAGGGGACGAATCGCGATCGAGGGATCTGCAGGGGAGGTCCCTGTCCCCGCGCGAACGCAGCCGCTTTCCCCGGGAACAGTCCGGTCACAGCTTGGAAAAACGGGAGATTCGCCCTTTGTATGGGGACACATCTCTGTGTCGATGGGGAAAGATGCATTCCTCCCGCTCTCTTCCCTCAACAGCGTCCGGAGGGAGATCCTGGATCGCCTGGAAAGGGAATGGATCGCTGCGTTCCATCCCCTTCCCCCGGAACTCGGGGCGGCCCGATCTGCTGTCGCTGCAGTGATACAGGATATGGCGACGCACCAGGCAGGATATGCCCGTGTCATGGAGGAGAATGCGCGGCCCATCATCACGGTCTACTGTGCAACACCCGGGGAACTGGAGGCGGCGTGCACATGTGGATCCGATGCTGTCCGTTTCGAACCCACCGCCGGGGACGGCGGGGATGACTGGTCCGGCGAGGTCCTCGAGGGGGCCCGCACGTGCAGGGAGGCAGGGGTTCACTTTGCGTGGATGTGGCCCCGGGTGGCACCCCCTGCGTTCGTCAGGAAAGAACTCGACAGGCTCCCTGACCTCTTCGTCAGGGGAGTTCCCGGTATCATGGCCGGAGAGACGGGGCTTGCGGAGGCAATCCGTGCACGCGTCCCGGAAATGGAGGTGCTCGGGGGAGCCGGGCTCAACATCGTCAATTCGGAAGCAGCGCTCTTTCTCCATCCACCCATCGACAGGTTCACCCTCTCGCCGGAAATTCCGCGTGCCGATATACCGGTCCTCATATCGAGGGCGGTAACAAAGTGTCCCGGCCTTTCGTTCGAGGTGATCTGCCAGGGCAACATCGAGGCGATGGTGAGCAGAAACAGGCTCCTGACAGACCTCCTCGGGGAGCATGGACCCGGTCACTATGGACTCAAAGACGAAACCGGGCGCGTTTTTCCGGTCTACGAGGACAGGCTGGGACGGACGAGAATCCTCAATGCCGTGGAGACAACTCTCATCGACCACGTCCCGTTCCTGATCGGTGCGGGTGTCCGGTCCCTTGCCATCGATGCGCGGCGCAGGGGTCCCGAATACATACACGAGGTGGTTCCTGCTTACAGGAGAGCGGCCGAACTCTGCCATGCCGGGAAAAATGACCCGGGAACGCTCGAGCCTCTCAAGGAGAGGATCCGGCGGGTTGCGAGGGGCGGGCTGACCGGGGGCAATTTCGTGCGATCATCCTTTTGAAGGGATGAAAGCCCTGTCAGCATATGTTTTCCCCTGTTGGCTCCATACATATCCCGTGCAGGAGATCTCCCATGCCAAAACCTTTCATCCTCATCAACCTCAAGACATACATGGAAGCGAGCGGCCAGCGGGCACATTCCATCGCGGGTGCAGCCCAGCAGGTCGCGGAAGAGTCCGGGGTGGAAATCGGCATCGCCCCCAGCTACATGAACATCCACCCGCTCTCCATGCACTACTCCCTGCCGGTCTACTCCCAGCACGTCGATGCAGCCCTGCCCGGTGCGAACACGGGTGCCGTCACGGTCGAGGCGATCAGGGAGGCCGGGGCCACCGGTTCGCTCGTAAACCACTCGGAACGCCGCCTGACCCTTGCAGACATCGAGGCAGTCGTGTCCCGGCTCCGGGAGGCAGACCTTGTTTCCGTCGTCTGCACGAACAATGTTGCGACAAGCGCAGCTGCAGCAGCCCTCGGCCCGGACTTCGTGGCAATCGAGCCGCCCGAGCTGATCGGGGGAAACGTCTCTGTCTCCTCTGCCAATCCCGGCATCATCACGGGCACGGTCGAGGCAGTCAGGAAGGTCAACCCCTCCGTTCGTATCCTGACAGGGGCCGGTATCCACTCCGGCGAGTGCGTGAAGACAGCCATCGATCTCGGCACAGACGGCGTTCTCCTCGCATCGGGCGTGGTGAAGGCCAAAGCCCCGATTGCCGTCCTGCGTGACCTCGTATCGCGGCTCTAGTGGTTCCGGACGAGCGAGATCAAGTCATGTGTCGTGATGACGCCCGCGACCCTGCCCCCGTCCATGACAAGCACGGCATGGTGGTGCTCGAGTATCCGTATCACGGTCTCTATGTCAGTGTCCTTCGGGACGGTGGGGAACCCCGATTCCATATAATACCTGACCTGATCACCCGGTGCCCGATGGGTTGCCCTGTTATTGATGGCGCTCAGGATAGCCGACTCGGAGATGCATCCGACAGGTATCCCCCCCTCAAGGACGGGGACCTGGGATATCCCGTGTTTTTCCATGATGTCTGCTGCACGGGTGATGGGGTCATCGATGCCAACGCATATGACCGGGGTGTGCATGACGCGGGCGGCCGTGACCCGCGGCTTTTCCATCGCATTGAGGACGCCCACGATCTTTCTCAATGTGCTTACCCGCGGATCAACACTCCCCCTCTCGATCCGGGCGACCATCGACTGGCTGATACCGGCCTTCTCTGCGAGATCGGCCTGTTTCATCCCGAGGAGTTCCCTTCTTGCCCGTATCTCTTCAGGTGTGGGGACATGCATGGGTGGTATTACCCTGGTGCATACTGATGGATAAATCTACTGCAGGAAAGGTATATCGGAGTGGGAGGAGTAAGCCCCCTTCTGTTCGATGCGGCATTCAGCTCATGCGCCATACCCGGGCGGGCAACTGAGCAGCCCATATGCCCTGTTCTGGCTTGCACCCGCAGGGATTCGCCGTTTCACCGTGTCCTGCCCTTCTGCGTCAGCGACCAGGGAAAGATCCAATCCCGGAACCTCCCCGGGTTACCCCGGATTCGGGGTTCAATCGCGTCATTGCCAGGGGCAGGCCGTATCGTTTCTGTGCCATTGCCGTGACTCTCGCCACCCGTACTTGCGTAACGGCTGCGCGCTCAGCAGGTGGGGGGACTTTCCTCAGCGGCAGAATCTGCCACCGTCGGCCGCACTCTCCCTCTCCCTATATAATTCAGCGGCACATTATATACACCTGATGGAAGTGCTCACCCCGGAAGAGGGGCGGGTCGCGGTCCAGCTCGCCCGCGCTGTTCTCGAGGAAAAGATCGGGAGAAAGCACGTGGACTATCCCGCCCTGCCGCCGGTCTTTTCGGAAAAACGTGGTGTCTTTGTCACCCTGAAGAAAAGGGGGGAACTGCGCGGGTGCATCGGCTTTCCGACACCTGTCTATCCCCTGGGCCAGGCGATCTCCGGGGCAGCCCTGGCAGCAGCCCTTGAAGATCCGCGGTTTCCCCCGCTGCGTGCCGGGGAACTCCCCGAAATCCGCATTGAGGTCACGGTCCTGTCAGTCCCCGTCCCCCTGACCTGCAGGGCGTCCGAGCGCCCACGGAATATCATGGTCGGCACCCACGGGCTGATCGTCCGGGGCATGGGACGTTCCGGGCTCCTCCTCCCGCAGGTCCCCCTCGAGTGGGGCTGGGACGCACCAGAGTTCCTTGACCACACGTGCCTGAAGGCCGGTCTTGCGAGGGGTTGCTGGAAAGACGAGAGGGTTGAGGTCTACACGTTCGAAGGGCAGATATTCGGGGAATAAGAGGACAGGTTGCCGGGCAGGGGACACCTCTGATGGGAAACGAAAGGTACGGGGAAATGGAGAGATTCCAGGGTATCCCGGAAGGATAGAAACCTAAAAAAACGGGAGATACCGGCGCCCATGGTCATTCATTTTGAAATCCTCGAGGAAGATATCGCAGGGCGGACAGGCAGGCTGAAGGTGGGGGAGAGGGTCGTCCGGACCCCGATCCTCCTCCCTGTGGTCAACCCGCACCTCCAGCCGGTTCTTCCGAAGGAGATGAAAGCCCTCGGTGCCGAGGGACTCATCACGAACGCATACATTTTTTCGCGGAGTGAGGAATTCCGGGACCGGGCCCTTGCGTCCGGTCTCCACGAGGTGCTCGGGTTCGATGGGCTGATCATGACAGACTCGGGGGCATTCCAGCTCTCTGTCTACGGTGACATCTCCCTTACCAACGGGGAGGTCATCCGGTTCCAGCAGGATATCGGGAGTGACATCATCGTTCCCCTCGATATCCCCACGCCGCCATCGGCAGACAGGGCGACCGCAGAAAGAGACCTTTCGGTCACCATGTCACGCCTCGGGGAGGCCCTTGCCCTGTGCGGGGAGAGGAATAACGTTGCAGGCCCGGTACAGGGAGGGATCTTTCCTGACCTCCGCGAGAGGGCAGGAAGGTCCGTCGGAGAGATGGGTTTTTCCTTCTGCCCCATCGGTGCGGTCGTCCCTCTCATGGAATCGTACCGTTACAGGGAACTCGTGCAGGTTGTGATGGCTGCAAAGAAGGGGATCCCGTCCTCTTCCTGTGTCCACCTCTTTGGCGCGGGTCATCCGTCCATGTTCGCGCTCGCGGTTGCCATGGGATGTGACGTCTTCGATTCTGCCGCATATGCCCTGTACGCACGGGAGGGGCGCTATCTCACCCCCTCGGGAAGTGCGAAACTCCAGGAGATGGGTGAACTTCCGTGCGCCTGCCACGTTTGCCGCAGCCACACGGCGGAAGAACTTCGGCAGTCGGAAGAGTCAGAGAGGCTCCTTGCCATCCATAACCTGTCAGTAAGCCTTGCCGAGATCGCACGCGTCAGGCAGGCAATCGCCGACGGCGTTCTTTTCGAACTCGTGGACGAGCGGTGCAGGAGCCACCCACTCCTCCTCGACGGGTACAGGGCGTTCCTCCGGCACGGCGAGGCCCTCGAAAAGAGGGACAGGGTAAGCAAGCGGAGGTTCTTCTACAGGGGGCAGGAGAGCTGCCTGCGCACCGAAGTCATCCGTTACCACGCGCTCCTACAACGTCTCGACCTCCCTTCCCGGGTGGTGATCTCCCTCGACGGTACCGGCAGGGAGGGCTTTGACCTGACGCTCTTTTTCAAACCTCCATTTGGTCCCTACCACCCTGCGCTCTGCGAGACGTTTCCCATAGGGCAATGTGAGCTCCCTTGCTGGGACAATGAGATGGTCTCTGCAGGCTGCCGGGGCATGAGGGTGCTGATGGAGTCCCATCCGGAGACGGAATTCTCTGTCACCTGCCCGCTTGAATGGCGGGACCTGCTCATGAGCGAGCTCCCGGGTGTGCAGGTGATCCCTTGAGCCGCTTTGAGGTTATCAGGAGGGACGGGCTTGCACGGATTTCGCATCTTTCCGTGGAGGGCCGGGATATAGTCCTTCCCTCTGCCGGGGAAGCGGACACCCTCTTTCCCGGACTGGCCGGGTCGAGCCTGGAAAACGTACCCCTCGATGCAGATCCCGGATTTGCAGCGAGGTACCTCCCCGCAGGCGAGACGCTGCCAGTCAGGGTCCACCCGGCAGTCGACAGGGATGTCGGGTCAGGGACCTGCGTCATGGTTCCCTGCTGGCATACAGCCCTCGCTGACCCCCGGAAATATGTCGAGTGGCTCGTACGGCTGAAAGAGCGCCTCCCTCCCGATACAGCCTTCTATGCCCCGGCTGCCGCCGTCCCGTCGAACATCTCGCTCCTCTGCTACACGGGGTTTGACCTCTTCGACTTCACCGCTGTCGACCTTGCGTCGGCAAGGGGAGAGTTCTGCCTCCCCGAGGGTGTCTTTCCGGCAGACCTCATGGAAGAAGGCGCATGTTCCTGCCCGGGCTGCAGGGAGGGGGACCTCCTCAGGCACAACAGGGCAGCACTCCTGCGCGAGCTCGCTCTCGTCCGCATGCACATCGCGTCCTCGTCATTGCGGGACCTCGTCGAGAGCCGGTCACGGATGGATTCACGGTACGTCTCGATCATCAGGTTCCTGGACCGGGAGAGTCATTTCCTTGAACCGCGCATTCCGGTATCCCGGCCCGGGACTTTCCTCGCAACGAGTGGCGAGTCACTCTTCAGGACCGAGGTCCGGCGTTTTGCTGACCGCGTTGTCAACCGCTACATCCCGCCTGCCGCGGATGTCGCTGTCCTTCTCCCCTGCTCTGCAAAAAAGCCCTATTTCCTCTCGCAGAGTCACCGCAGGTTCATGGAAGCGGTATCCGGCAGGGCTCTCGAGCTCATCGTGACGTCACCGCTCGGTCTCGTTCCGAGGGATCTCGAGCGTGTCTACCCGGCTGCCCACTACGATGTCCCCGTAACGGGGTACTGGGACGCGGAGGAGAAGGCCTGGATCGCAGGAGTGATTGCGCAATTCTTCAGGAAACACCGGTTCCGCCGTGTCATTGCCCACCTCGAAGGCGGGGCACTCGATGCAGCGGGCATGGCTGCAGAGATGGCATCCATAGACCTCGAGTGCACCACGGGTGGTGACAGGGCGACATCGCGCGCGGCACTCAATGCCCTTTCCGGGGCTTTATCCGGGGAAAAACCTGTCACCCACGATCTCGTCAGGGCAACTGCTTCTTACCAGTTCGATACTGCCGTGGACACGAAAGGCTTCACCCTGAAGGAAAGGTTCCCCGACCTGAAAGTATTCAGGGGCATGGAACCGCTCTTCTCGCTCGATCCCGGGACAGGGCTTCTCCGTCCGACATTCGGGGGCTGGGAACTCATCCCCGCGGGGTACCGGGTTGAGATCGATGCATTCGTCCCATCGGGCGATATCCTTGCGCCGGGTGTAGTTGGCGCCGATCCCCGGATCAGGGAGGGAGACGAGGTATTTGTGACCGGTCCTCTTGCGGTCGCCACGGGACGTGCGGCGATGCCGGGTCCCGAGATGGTGCGATCCCGCAGGGGTGTTGCAGCAAAGGTGCGTAAGGTAAAGACCCCCGGCGGGAAACATGTATGACACTGCACTTCTCGCGGCAGGGTGAGGACGAAATCGTGGGATACCGGGTGAAGGAGGCCAGCCCGATGGCCGAGCGCATTTACCAGATCTGGATCGAGGCGCCCCACGTGGCCCGGAATGCACGTGCGGGCCAGTTCCTCGTTATCAGGATTGACGAGAAGGGGGAGCGTATTCCCCTCACGATATCTGCCGTGAAGGGTGACCTTGTGCGGGTCATATTCATGGCCGTCGGGAAGACGACGTACCAGCTTGCAACGCTTGTGGCCGGTGACGAGATAAGGGATGTTGCCGGGCCCCTTGGGAAACCGAGCGAAATTGGACATTTCGGGCACTGTGTCATCGTGGGCGGGGGCGCAGGGATTGCGTGCTGCCCGATCATTGCACGGGCCGCAAAGGCCGCAGGAAACAGGGTCACGGGGATAATCGGTGCAAGAAGCGCAGGTTTCCTCATTCTCGAGGAGGAAATGGGGGAAACCTGCGATGAACTTTTCGTTGCAACGGATGACGGGACAAAGGGTCACCATGGGTTTGCAGCGGACGTCCTGAAACAGGTCATCGGGAAAGAGAGACCGGACCGGGTCTGGATCATCGGCCCTGCGATCATGATGAAGGTGACATCAGAAGTGACCCGCGCTGCCGGCATCCCCACGCTCGTCTCCCTCAACCCGATCATGGTTGACGGGACGGGAATGTGTGGTTCCTGCAGGGTTGTGGTGGGTGGAGAGACCCGGTTTGCCTGCGTTGACGGCCCCGAGTTCGATGCCCACAAGGTGGACTTCGACACCCTGATGGCACGGCAAAAGACGTACCTCGAGGAGGAAAAGCTCGCGCTCGAGAGATTCTCATCGCACCACTGCGGGTGCGGCGGGAGGGACCACCATGGGTGAACGACCGGCCGATGAGCGTGTCAGGGACTTTTCCGAGGTGGATACGGGCCTTTCTGCCGAAGAAGCGGTTGCCGAGGCACAAAGGTGCCTCCAGTGCAAGAAACCATCGTGCGTGAAGGGCTGCCCGGTTGAAATTGACATACCTGCCTTCATTGCCCGCATTGCTGAAGGGGACTTTGCGGGGGCTGCACAGGTCATCAAGGAGAACAATCTCCTCCCCGCGATTTGCGGGAGGGTCTGTCCCCAGGAAGTCCAGTGCGAGGGGCAATGCATCCTCGGTCTCAAGGAGGTCCCGGTCCGCATCGGAGAGCTCGAACGGTTCGTCGCCGACCATGAGCGGAAAACGGGTTCGCGGTTGCCCCCGAAAGCAGAACCGACGGGAAAGAAGGTTGCAGTCGTCGGCTCGGGGCCTGCGGGACTGACTGCGGCGGCGGAGCTGGCACGACTCGGGCATTCGGTCGTTCTCTTCGAGTCACTCCACGAACCGGGCGGGGTTCTCATGTACGGGATCCCCGCGTTCCGCCTCCCGAAGGAGGTCGTGCGGGCAGAAATCGACCAGCTGAGAGGAATGGGCGTCACCATCCTGACGAACCACCTCGTCGGGACGAGCGTGCCGGTCAGTGAACTCCTCTCCTATGATGCAGTCTTCCTGGGTTGCGGGGCAGGCCTGCCGCACTTCATGGGTATCCCCGGGGAAAACCTCAACGGTGTTTATTCGGCAAACGAGTTCCTCACACGCGTGAACCTGATGCACGCGGACCGGTTCCCGGAATTCGATACACCCGTACGGCACGCAGGGAGAGTCGTGGTGGTCGGAGGGGGAAACGTGGCAATGGACGCGGCCCGGGTGGCCCGCCGGCTCGGCGCCAGGACGACACTTGTCTACCGGAGGAGGAAGGAAGACCTTCCTGCACGCAGGGCCGAGATTGCAAGGGCAGAGGAGGAGGGTGTCACCTTTGTCTTCTGTGCCAGCCCCGTCCGCATCCTTGGGGAGCAGTGCGTCACGGGAGTCGAGTGCGAACGCATGGAGATGTGCGCGACAGATGCTTCCGGGCGACCCGAGCCGGTACCGGTGGAGGGTTCCCGTTTTGTCATCGATGCGGACATGTGCATCCAGGCAATCGGGCAGGGGCCAAACCCCCTCCTCGTCAGGATGCTCCCGGGTATCGGAACTGGCAGGAGGGGAAACGTCATCGTGGACGAGGAAGGCAGGACCGATCTGGGGAAAGTCTTTGCCGCCGGTGACATTGCCACGGGTGCGGCGACCGTGATCCTCGCGATGGGCGGGGCAAAGAGGGCGGCGCGGGCGATTGACCGCATGCTCCGCAACTCCTGACTGTGGCTCTCTCTTTTTTAAAAAAAGCCCCGGTAAACCTCATTCCGGATGTTTCCAATCCGGTGGGAACGTTATGATTTTTGGGAACAGAGAACGAAATTCTTTTTCATGGCACTCATGGAGGTTATCTGGTCGTTTTTCTTCCCGCTCGTCGGCGCTGCCGTTGCAATCGTTCACATCAGGTGGAAACACCTCACCGGCATAGCGGCAATGGAAACGTTCCTTGCATGGCAGCTGGCAGTTGGCCTCGGCCTGTCCTATGTTTATGCGGGTTTTGGACACCTCGTCTTTCCCGACCGGGTGGCGATGTCCATCGGATGGCCGGCGGGCAGCCCCTTCCAGCGCGAGGTCGGACTCTGGGACCTCTCGATCGGGGTGACGGGTCTCCTCTGTCTGAAGGTACGCCCGATGGGTTTTTGGTTGGCGACCGTAATAGCGTTCGGAATATTCTCAATCGGGGCAGGTATCGGCCATGTTTACGAGCTCGTCGTGCACGGCAATGCCTCTATAAACAATGCAGGCCCGGTCATGTACATGGACCTCCTGTATCCCGTCTTTCTCGGGGCACTTCTCGCGTTGTATGACCGGATGAAAAAGAGGATGCAGATACGACAGGTATAAACCCTGCCTCTTAAGTAAGGGGTAGTCAGGCTTAAAAATGGGGAAGCTTTTGCCAATTCACGTAAATTGGGCAAATGTCACTTCCCGACAAGGGGTACATTGCATTCAGGACAGGTCTGGTTCCTGCATGGCGTACCCCGCGTTTTCGGAAATTCTTTCCCGCACTTTGGGCAGATACAGGACCCGGGGGGAACCCCCCTCCGCATCCTTCCCATTCCTGGTCCACCATTGGGCATTTTCTCTCACCCGGATTTAGTGGTGTGCACAGGATAGATTAAATCCTCACAAAATACCAAAATGACCAAGGAATGATTCCCGATTGGAAATTATTATTCAAATTGTGATTTTTTTCTAAGACCGCAGAATGCTTACGAAACGGACCTGCCGAGAGAAAGGGAAGAGACCCTTTTTTTCGCTCCTGCATAGTGCGCGAGCATCCCCCTGTAGACCCTCGATGCATTCACGAGTGATTCGATTGTGACATATTCATCGATGGCATGAAGCGTGCGGATCTCGCCGGGACCGTATTCCACGACAGAAAAACCTTCTTTCCGGAGGTAACGTGCATCGCTTGCCGCCCATTGAACGACGGGCCGTGCCGGTCTTTTGTATACCTTCTCTATCTCCTGCAGGAGGGTGGACACGAGGGGAGCGTCCGGTGGCGTAAGGCTCGGCTCGGCCATGTTCGTAACCGCTATGTCGCCACGCGGGGCATGCCTTTTCAGGTCGCAAAGGAGAGATTCCAAATTGCACCCCCAGGGAATCCGGAGGTCGAGTTCGAGCCTGCACTGCTGTGCAACGATGTTTGCCTTCTCTCCCCCCTGTATCGTCCCGGGGTTGTACATCACCCGTGTCAGGATATCGTATGCGTTGGGGATATCGAGGAGATCCCCGAGGATGGCTGCAGAGTCCCTGATCAGGCCGGAGAGGCCGGGATCCCCGGGGTTAAAGGAGACACCGTGGAGGTCTTTTACGAAGTCGAGCAACCTATACGCCTCCATGATCGCACTGACACCTTTCTCGGGGTAGAGCGATCCATGCCCCGGTTCGCCGCGGAACGTGCAGCAGAGACGCATGATCCCCTTTTGCCCCACGTTTGGAGAGAAGGGGGGGGTGGGTTCTGCGATAATACAGTCGCAGGGAATTATTGCCCTCCTTGCAAGGAGAGTCCGGATCCCGTAAGTTCCGCTTGTCTCCTCATCGCAGACAAAAGCCAGATCTGCAGGGAGATCACGCCCACTTTCCATCCATTCCCTGCAGGCCCAGAGGACTGCGGCACAACCTCCCTTCATGTCGGTCGTTCCCCTGCCAAAGACCTTCCCGTCGCGGATAGTCCCACCATAGGGGTCATCCGACCACCCGTCCGGAAGCGCCGGCACGCAGTCGACATGACCACAGAAGAGGAGCTTTCCTCTCGGTTTCGCAGAAACGAGGTTGTGCCTGCCCCCACGCCTCTTTACGACCTTCATCCCGAGTCCGATACAAGAGCAGAAGTCCCTGATGTACTCGATGACGTCGCGCGTATCACCCGGCGGGTTCTCGCTCTTTATCCTCACGAGCGTTGCACAGAGATCAGCTATCCCCATATCCTTTTAGTTTCCCGGAACCGACATCGACCTGCGTTCCTTCATAAACTCGGCAAAGAGTCTTGAAAGCGACCCGTCCTCGCTATAGAGGCTCTTTAGGAATTCCCTGTCAAAGAACTCGTCTATCATGCGGAAGAACACGTGCGGCTTTATCACCTGCTGGGAGTCCGGATCGAGCACTATCCGGAAACTCCGGTAGGATGCAGGGTCATCGGGGTCGTAGATCCGCTGCCAGAGAGTCGGCAGGCGGGTGTACCTGTCGGGGTGGTTCTTTGCAAGCCAGGACATGAACGCGGGAAAGTGCTGGCGGTTACCCTTCTTTTCTTCATCGATCCTCCAGCGCATGTATTCCTGTGCCATGATGTTTTTCGGTGACTGGTAGGTGTAGGAGAGGATACCTAAAGTATAGTCAAGGTGGGCGAGGGCGTCGAGGAAAAAGAAATGCAGGACTGGATCCCACAGCGACGTATCGTGCAGCACCAGGGACTTTTCATAAAGGTGCTCGAGAACCCGGACGTATTCTTCATCGGCGTTCATGGAAAGAGATCGGGTTCCCCGCAGTAAATACCTTCCGGAAATGGCATTTTTCGAAATTGAGAGGATATAGGGGTTATATCGGGTACCCTGTCACCGGTAGTAGGGGGCCCTCCGCCGGACCGCTTCGCGAAAGAGTTCCTCGAGTTTTTCACCCGATGCACCGCGGATGTCGACAAGGTTGTCGGAGCGCAACAGGCACGGTTTCAGCTTCCCGTCGGAAGTCACGCGGAGCCTGTTGCAATAGGCACAGAACTCCGTGTTATGGAGTGGTCTGACGATCTCGACCTCTGCATTGTCAACGCAGTATTTCCTGCGGTGGTGCATGCGGCGGGTAAAGATCTCCCTTGCATTCTTTGCGAATCTCGTCTCCAGGTCACGGAGGTTGTAATGGTGGTCGCAATCGCGGAACCCGAGGAGCTCGATTAACTGGAGGACGAGGTTCCTGTTGCCCCTCACGAACCGGACGAAGTCATCAACCTCGTGATCGTTGATGCCGGAGAGGACCACCATGTTCAGCTTGACCGGTACCAGTTTTGCATCGAGTGCGGCCTCGATTCCGGCCAGGACATCGGAAAGGCAGTCTTTACCGGCGATTTTCGTGTACGTTTCCCTGTTCAGGCTGTCGATGCTGATATTGACCCGCGAGAGCCCGGCATCGGCAAGGTCCCCTGCCATGTCTGCAAGGAGCGTTCCGTTCGTGGTCAGGGAACACTCCATCTTATCAGGGACGAGGCTGACGATTTCCGCGAGGTCCTCCCTTAAGCATGGCTCTCCTCCCGTGAACTTCACGTGCCTGATCTCGAATCTATCGGCCACGCGGAGGATCTCGGCGATCTCGCTACAGGAAAGCTGGTCTCCGGGACGCTCCTCCCCTTCGGCATGGCAGTAGATACACGAGAGGTTACACCGTGAGGTCAGGCTCACCCGCAGGTTACTGACCGGCCGGTCAAACGGGTCCTTCAGCCTCACCATGGCACTCCACGAAGTTCCTGGCAATGATGTAGATCTCGCTGCTCCCCTTCCGGGAAGCCCGGCTCCGGAATGTCTTTACCGAGAGGAAATGCTGCCTCACGTCGTCGAGGAGACCCGAAAAATCCTCTCCCTGGAAGGATTTCATCAGGAGGTTTCCCCCGGGTTTGAGGACGGCACACGCAAACGAAAGCACGTCTTCTCCAAGGCCGATTGCCCTTGCCTGATCATAACTCCTGTTACCGGAGAGCTTGGGGGATGCGTCGGAGAGTACGATGTTGACCGTCCCGAGGATCGATCGGGCCTCCATGCGCATCCGGGGATCCGTGATATCCCCAACGAGGGTGGTTACCCCCTCCAGCGGAGCGATGGGTGCAAGATCGATTCCAAGTACCCTGCCCTTCGTGATACTGCGGGTGACCTGGAGCCAGCTCCCCGGGGCGGCCCCAAGGTCGAGGACGTTGTCCGTATCCCGGATGAGGTGGAACCTTTCCTGGATCTCCTTCAGCTTGTAGGCCGCCCTCGACCTGTATCCTTCGCGGATCGCCCGCACGTATGCCGAATCCCTGCCCCACTGTGAACCCATGGCACTCCTCAATGAGCCCCGATCCTCCGGGACAAATGGAGATATTATTAAAACGTTGATGGGATAGTTATAATACTACATATTCGGGGTGTACGATGTTAAAAGCAACGATTGATGCAGATATTCTCAAAGAGTCCATCGACGCCATATCAGCCCTTGTCACGGAATGCCGGCTCCATACCGATGAGAACGGGATCTCTACCAGGGCCGTCGACACCGCCAACGTGGCCATGGTCTCCCTTTCCCTGAAGAAGGAAGCTTTTTCATCATTCGAATCCACGAAGAGCGAACTGGGCCTCGACATCGCCAAATTAAAGAATATATTTGGAATGATGGGGAAAAACGAGCCAATCAGCCTCGAGCTTCCCGACAATGGGCAGAAACTGCGGGTCAGCTTTGAAGGATACCGCTATTCTATCACCCTGCTTGACCCCAATACCATCAGGAAGGATCCCAATCCCCCCAACATCGACCTGCCGGGCAAGGTGGTACTCTCCGGAGCCGACCTCTACAACTCCATAAAAGCCGCAGCGGTCGTATCAGACAAGATAGCTCTTGGCATCGATCCTGCCCAGCAGATATTCTACATGGCGGCCGAGGGAGACACCGATCACATCCGGAAGGAGTTTGGAAAGAACGAGGTCACGTTTTTGAACAACGTGGAAGCCCGCTCGCTCTTCTCCCTCGATTACCTAAAAGACATGGGCAAGGTCATGAGCCGTGCGGAAGAGGTGGAGATATCTATCGGCATCGATCACCCCGTGAAATTTGCATTCTACATAGCCGGCGGGAAGGGGTACGTCGAATACCTGCTCGCACCCCGTATCGAGGCTGATTGATGCGTGTCTCCCTGGAGACAAGAGACTTTGCAAAATACCCTTTTTTGAAAGAATCGCAGCAGTACATGCTGCGGGAAAACGAATCGCTCGAGAAGTTCCTGCAGAGGAGTGCGGGGAAGGTTGCCCTCTCCCACGCGGTGGAAAGGGTCAGGCAGGCCGTCGCTTTTACAGGCCCGACACTCCCGTCGTCTTCGGTTCCGGAACTCCCGTCGGACCAGCTGGGTGTCCGCCTGGAGATCACGTCCTTTGTCCTTGCACGCGTTCTCGTCTCGTGTGCCCGTGACAGGGCACTCATGGAAAGGCTCGCCCGTTACGAGGCGCAAAGGGCGCACGCGTTCCTCCAGGCAGAGGAAGAAGAGAAGAGGATATTTCTCGCGGGAAAGATCGGGTTCCCGCTGGAGGGTCTTTTCCTGCCGGTCCCCCGCTACATCGAGCTGACGGCAGGCATGCACGAGGAGCGCTGGAGGCTCGTCAACAGGGAGGTTTCCGGGGGAAATGTATTGATCGATCCACTCGAGTCCGAGGAACTCCTCAGGGAACAGATAAGAAAAACTCTCCTCTCGTCCCTGCCCCTCGATGTGCCCGAATCCCTCTGCACGCTTCTTGAACCCTGCGTTGCAGGAGTCCGGGAGGAATTCCAGAAGAAAATTCTCCGGGACTTTGGAGATGTCGAGGAATCTGCCTTTCCTCCCTGCATGCAGGCAATCCTGTCCGCCCTCTCGGGGGGAACGAATATCACCCATGCCGGCCGGTTCGCACTCACGGCATTCCTCCACAACATCGGGATGGATACAGCAGAGATCATCCAGGTATACTGCCGGGCCCCGGACTTTGACATATCCAAGACCCAGTACCAGGTCGAGCACATTTCCGGCAGGGGAGGGAAGGGAACGGAATACACGGCACCTTCCTGTTCAGCGATGCGCACACTGGGCCTCTGCGTCAAGCCGGACGCCCTCTGCGGGAAGGTTGCTCACCCCCTGTCGTATTACAGGAAGAAGAAGAGGTTGACAAAAGGGGAAAACCCGGAGAAGGGCTAGGCGATAGCCCTGTTGATGGCAATCCCCGCACCGCTCATCGCGAAGACAAAGATGATAATTGAGAGGAGATATGCACTACCGGGTGCCATGAAGGCGGGGAGTGTCAGGACAAGCGCAAGGAGGAGGAAAAAGCATACCAGCGCGCAGACAATGTCAAGCAGTCGGGCATCCATATAGATGTACTGTTATGACCTTGGTTCATATCACTGTTCCTGCCCTGGAGGCTTTTTTCCGTCCGGGGCCCCGATGAGGGGGGCCTCTCCAACAGACCACTGTAAACATATGGGGCACTTCCTTTTTTGATATCCCTTCGCCGGGAAGGAATGGAAACGACGGAAAAGAGGGATGGTGATCATCCCGGGTGGCAAATGGTTTTTCCGCACGAAGGTTACAGGGATATGATCAGGATGGCCGAGCCGGAGAGGGAAGAAATCCTGCGTACGCTTGAAGAAGCCGTGCGCAGGCTGGTCGAGAGGATGGACCCCGTGCTCATCCCGGAAGTGGGGTCGAACATTGCCTATGCCATGGCCCGCGCGAGGTCACCGGCAGACGTGGCAGCAGTCGAGGGGAGGATTGTAAGGGTAAAGGGGCGTGCCCATGCCGTCGGCCCGGTTGCATTCGGTGCAAGTGACCACGTTGCGCGAATCGTCCTCACAGCCATGAAGTTTGACCCGGACGTCAGGTGTGCCGCAAACATCAGGTATACCCCCGGGCTGGTTGAAGCATGCGAGGAGATGCTCCTTTCCGTCTGCAGTTTTGACCGGGAATCCCAACCCCCCGGTGTGAAGACAATGGACTGGGGTGTTGCCTCCTGTTGCAGGGACGGAGTCCCGGATGTCATTTACGACCGGGGTGCAGTCGGCAAGGAGGCCATGATACGGATTCTCGGCGAAGAACCCGGGGTCGTCGTAAATAACATTCTTAAACTCTCCGCGCGAATAGATAAAGACTAAAAGAGGGATGCATGCATGGGAATCAAGCCCACCTACATCAAGGCAATCGGGATGGAGCTTCTCACTCACCATGGGAAGCGGTTTTCAGGGAATTTCGACGAGAATAAACAGACTGTGACCGAAGTGACCAATATCGAGAGCAAAAGGGTCAGGAACCGGGTCGCAGGCTACATCACCAGAAAGGTAAATACCCAGAGACGGTGAATACCTCTCTCGTATGTTCGAGGGAGTCATTCCGGCAATCATCACTCCTTTTCTGCGCAATTCGACCCTTGACCTCGACCTTGATGGTCTCCGCTCCAATATCGAGTTTCTCCTCGAGAATGGTGTGCACGGTATCGTCCCGTGCGGGTCTACGGGAGAATCGGCAACGCTTACATTCGAAGAACATGAAAAGGTCATCGAGGTTGCAATAGACGTGGCAGGGGGCAAGGTCCCCGTCATCGCCGGTACCGGGTCCAACAATACCGCCGAAGCTGTCAGGCTCACCAAAGCTGCAAAGGATATGGGTGCTGACGGGGTCCTCGTCATCAGCCCGTACTACAACAAGCCGAACAGGTCCGGCCTTGTCAAGCACTACACGGCACTTGCCGACCTGGATATCCCCGTCATAATGTACAATGTCCCCGGGAGAACAGGCCAGAACCTTCCGCCCGACCTTGTGGCGGAGCTTGCCCGCCACCCGGACATCGTTGGCATCAAGGAGGCAAGCGGTGATATCGGGCAGATCTCCCGGATCATCGAGGCGACGCTGGACGAAGATTTCGTCGTCATTTCCGGGGATGACAACATTACGCTCCCCATCCTCGCGCTCGGAGGTGCGGGAGTCATCTCGGTTGCCGCGAACGTCGAACCTGCACGCATGGTAGCCATGTTCGAGGCATTCTGCGAGGGAGACCTCGAGGAAGCCCTCGACATGCACTATGCCCTGTCACCCCTGTTCCGCGGCATGTTCATCGATACGAACCCGATTCCTGTCAAGAAAGCCGTGGAACTGCGCGGGATGGCTGGCGGCCCGCCGCGTCTCCCCCTCGATGAACTCGATGCAGAAAAGACGAAAAAACTCGCGGAGGTCCTTTCAACGTATGATTAAAGTTGTCATATGTGGTGCCATGGGAAGGATGGGGTCCACCGTCGGACGGCTCGTTGATGCCGCACCTGACCTTGCCCTTGTCGGGGGTGTCGACCTGAAACGGGGGGAGGTATTCGGGGTGCCTGTTGTTCCCGCGGAGGACATGGCCCGCCTCCTCGAAGAAAAAAAGCCCGATGTCGTCATCGATTTTACGGTTGCCCCTGCAGCAGTCAAAAACGTAACTACCGCAGCAGCGCATGGTGTTGCTCTTGTTGTCGGGACAACGGGTTTTTCCGCCGACCAGAAGGCAGAGATGGCCCGGGCAATCGAGGGACACGTGCCCGCAGTGATATCCAGCAACTTCAGCATCGGGGTCAATATCTTCTGGCAGCTGGTCAGGGAGGCAGCACGTCTCCTCCCTGACTACGATATCGAGGTGCTCGAGGCACACCACCGGTACAAGAAGGATGCACCCAGCGGGACGGCAAAGACAATCATCCAGATTCTCGAGGAGGAGGTGGGACAACGCCCCAAACTCTATGGTCGCGAAGGGATGATGGAGAGGGGAAAGGAGATCGGCGTCCACGTCATCAGGGGCGGGGACATTGTCGGTGACCATGCAGTCCTCTTTGCCGGAAATTTCGAGACTATACAGGTCTCCCACCGGGCATATGACAGGTCAGTTTTCGCCCAGGGGGCAGTGAAGGCAACCCGGTGGGTCGTGGGAAAGAAACCCGGGATCTACAGCATGACCGATGTTCTCTCGCTCTCCGCCCCCCGGTCAAAATGACTAAATGGTAACCTATATTTTTCATATTATCCAAAGTTAAGGCTGGATAGTGCAACCATGACTGCCGTTGTTGACAAGGACAAATGTACCGGTTGTGAAACGTGCGTTGATGAATGCCCCGCTGCCGCGATAAGCATGAATGACGGTAAAGCGAAGGTCGACAAGGACCTCTGCGTGGACTGCGGATCCTGCGTGGATGTCTGCCCGTCCGAGGCCATTCACCTGGAATAAAAAATCAAACTCTTTAATAACTCCAATGCTCTAGCTATTTTTCACCTATGATACGCGTTGGAGTGCTCGGTGCGACAGGAGCAGTAGGGCAGCGTTTCGTCCAGCTCCTGGCACAGCACCCCTGGTTTGAACTTGCCGCGCTGACGGCGTCAGACAGGAGTGCAGGGAAGCGGTATGGAGAAGTCGTGAACTGGAGGCTCGATGTCCCTTTTCCGAAGGAGGTTGCTGACATCCCCATCCGCACTACCGAGACAAAGAGCCTCTCCGACGTTGATCTCGTCTTCTCGGCCCTTCCTGCAGACGTTGCCGGACCGGTTGAGAACGCGTGTGCAGACGCGGGTATTGCGGTATGCAGCAATGCGAGTTCGCACCGGATGGACCCGCTCGTCCCGCTCGTGATTCCTGAAGTAAACCCTGACCATCTCGCGCTGATCGATGCGCAGCGGGATGCGGGAAGAGACGGCTTCATCGTGACGAACCCCAACTGCTCGACGATTGTCATGTGCCTGTCCCTCGCCCCCCTCCGCAAATTCACGTGGACCGATATCAGGGTTGCCACGATGCAGGCAATTTCCGGGGCAGGGTTCCAGGGAGTTCCTGCAATGGGGATCTACGATAACGTCATCCCGTACATCGGGTCCGAAGAGGAGAAGATGGAGACTGAATCCCTCAAGATCATGGGGTCGCTCGATGGAAAGACTGTCCGGCCTGCGCCCTTCAGGGTGAGTGCGAGCTGTCACCGTGTACCGGTCCTGGACGGGCATACCATGGCGATCTGGATCGACATCAGGGAACCCGTCGAAGAGGTCAGGAAAGCATTTACGGACTTTTCCCCGCCGGTCAGCGGACTCCCGACCCTGCCGGAAAAATCCGTGGTTCTCCTCGATGAACAGGACCGGCCCCAGCCCAGACTCGACCGTAACCGCGGGAACGGCATGACGGTGTCTGTCGGAAGAGTCAGGAAGGGTATCCGGTACGTGACCATGGGGCATAACACCATCCGTGGAGCAGCCGGAGCATCGGTACTGAATGCCGAACTGATACACAAGAAAAAGTATCTCTGATCAGGGGGCCATCCGGATGATAAAAGACAACACAGTATTCGTGGGGAACAAGCCGGTGATGAACTACGTCCTGGCAGTGGTGACCCAGTTCAACAACGGTGCCCAGGAAGTCTCGATCAAGGCCCGTGGCAAGGCAATCTCGAGGGCGGTGGATACCGCAGAGATTGCACTGAACAGGTTCCTCGAAGGTGTGAACAAGAAGCAGATCATTACCTCGACCGAGGTGATCGATACCGACAGCGGTAAAACGAACGTCTCCAGTATCGAGATAATCCTTGCTGCTACGGGATGAACGAACCTCCGGTTTTTTGCCTCCCGGCAGGATAAGGAGTAATCCCCTGAATTCAACCTCTTTTACAGCTCAAAGCAATCGTTCTTTATGCCAGTGGGTATTCCGCCGATCGACCGGGAGCATTTTGGCAAGTCTTCACCTGCAAAGATAATTCATAAGGCGGGGTAATTTTTAATTTTCGCGTATTTTTTCTCAATTACCCTTTAAAACGGTTCTTTTCAGATCAGGCGGAACCAGAAAAGATATTACAGGAGGATCTCCATATATACTGAACAAGACATGAGAGGGGTGACTGTCGCAGTTACGGTAGTGTGTCTCCTTTTTTTCATCATTCCCGTAATTGCAGTAACCGAGGACAAGTACGGGTATATTACCGTCAAGGATATGAACATCACCCTCGAGCAGGGCAGGGCGTACATTGATATCCACTACACCCTTGACGAACCAACGAGGTTAATCGTCCTGCTGCTGGGCAAACAGGATCTGAAAAACCGTCTTTTACGCATTCTCAATTACGAAGATGCAGAATTCGTGCACATCGGGATGGATAAGGCCAGTCTCATTGTCAAGGACGTGTCCTACAACTATGGAAGGGGGGTATACTGGTTCCCGGCGCACAGGTTCAACATCATGATACCCTCCCTTCGGGTAGTCACCCCCCAGACATCGCGCATTTTTCAGGCGACCAGGGAGATACCCAATGGAATAGGGTATTTCGACAATCCCGGCTGACAGGGTTTTCTCATACGTGATTCCTTCCCAAAAAGGAATACCCGGTATCACTCCCTCATCGGGCAGTTTCCATGGACAAAAGCAGATATGGTTTTTCTCCCGGAATTCCTTTCCTGTTCAGGTCGTTCCGGCCTTTTTCACTCCGGAAAGGTACCGGGAGAGATAATACTGTACCCCTATGCCCAGCAGGGCACAGGTCAGTCCGCCCAGCGTCCCGTAGAAAATGTACTCGATTGCGGTTCCGGGATCATAGGGGAAATCCGGGATGTTGTTCATCGAGATGGCGTAGATGCATGCTCCGTAGGCAATCAGCCCGACAGCACCGATGAAGAACGGGAAAACGATAACCTTTGCGAGGCTGTCCCTGTCGTAAAAAAAGTTGTCAATGATGATGCCTATTGACGAGACGATACCCGCGAGTGCAAACCAGAGGACTGCACCATACATGAATATGAGAAGATAGAGAAGAAGCCCAATCTCTGCATAGTACACGAGGAGACTCATCAGTCCCATGATGATACCAACGATGATCAGCAGTATCCCCGCGATATAGGTGCTGAAAGAGACCTTTCCCCGCGTAAGCGATGTCCGTAGTGCAGTCATAAAACCTGTGAACATCTCGTCGATGCCAAGACCACGGTAGAGGAGGTAGATTCCAATCGCCCCCACCACCGTGATTGTCGCAATCTGCGGCCTGTCCATGAGGTACGCGATTGCCCACAGGAGCATTGCGAGTCCGACGGGGACGAGGACAAGGCGGGCAACTTTCGGATCGTTCAGGAGTTTTTTGATGATATAGTAGGTACCTTCGAGGTTGGGTATCTGGCTGACAATGACTCTCCTGACGCTGGAGACGGGAAGCCTGGACTGGACGATGGGGAGGACGAACTCGTCCTCTGCACCGTCCGTCACAACGATACAGTTCGACACCCCTGTCCTTGCAACGACCTCACTCAGGGACGCCGCGATCTTCCGGTCACCTTCGATCATGTGCATGTGGTTGCCGGCAATGATCGCAACCTCGACGTCTTCTCCCCGGTTTTTGAGTTCGTCGTACAGTGATACCGCCTGGAATATTGCATTGATATCGGAATCCTCGGGATCCGCGAGCCCCAGCGCATTCGCAGCATGGAGGCATGCGTCACGTCCGACTACGGGACTTTCAATATTTGCCTTAAAACCGATGTCATCATCGCGATCAACGGAAAGGATGAGTGTCCGCCCTTCCTGCATCAATATAGAAAGCGCAATATATCTATAAATAATTGCCTTTTTCCGGGAAAAAAGTATCAGATGAGTTTTGAACGCTGGAGCAGAAGGATGTCGTCGGTCGTGAGCTTTTCACCCGCACGGAACATCTTGAACAGGTGCTCGGCCTCTTTCCTGACGGCTTTCTGCTCCTTTGTCACCTTTGCCTTCTTGGTCTTCTTGCGCAACCCGGAGATAACCTTGTCGTAGTCCCGCAGTTCTTTCTGGCAGGCGATGAAAAATTTGTGTTCGGCGTCTGCTGCTTCCTGCGCCTCGACAAAATTCTTGTGGGCTGCATCGGCCTCTTCCCTTGATTTGTCGGCTTTCCGGTAGAACTCGACCATCAGGTCGTGGTGTTTCTGCGCAAGTTCAGCCATCTCTGTGACCTTTGCGTGAAGTTCAGAGGCCTGCTTGCGAAGTTCCCGTGCCCGTGCAATCTTGGTTTTGATCTCCTTGTTCTGCTCGAGCTCGGCCTCCTGTTCCCGCATTGCCTCCTTCATCTGCTTGATCTTCTCGATCAGTTCCCTCTCCTTGTCTGTCGAGAAAACCTCTGTCTGCTGCCTGAATTCGAGGTGTTCTATCTGTTTCTGGAGTTCCTTGAGGCCCCTGTTCTTGATCCCGCCATGCTCCTTCTTGAAGGCCTCGATCTCCTCGAAGAGTGCATTGGCCTCTTCATTTATCCTGTTCCTCTCGTCCTTGAGGGACTGGACTTCGTTATTGTATTTATCACGCAGTTCCTTGTTCTTCTGGGCTTCTTCGACGTATTCCCTGGTCTGGTTATTCAGGGTATTGCGTTCCCTCGCCCACTTGCTGGCCAGTGCATTGAGCTCGTTGCGCCTGTTCTTGTGCTGTTCAGACTCGGCAAGTATCTTCTTTCGTTTCTCGATCAGTTCGTTCAGCATACCAATCCATCCTCGACTGTGCAGTCGGAATGCATTCGCCCATGATCCGGTTGATGAACAGGACGAGCGGACAGTTCAATGTGATACGGATGGGGAGACCTTGCCCAAGTCCGGAGCATCTGGGTGGGATAAGCACGTATCCCGGAGTCACCGACTCCATAGAAAAAAGTGCAGGGCCAAAAGGCACTGCCCTTGTTCACACAGCTCATCATCATGTTCAACTCCCGATTCCAGAAGGGTACCTGAAAAGAACCTTCTTTCCTGCCCTTCTCCTGGTCATCCCGGATATGGATGATTTTCTATTATTTACATGATATGAATGCTATTAATGGTTTCGGGAGGAGGGAAAAGACAGCAGAAAGGCCCAAATTGCGTATCAGGATGGAGAAAATATGGGAGGGTGTTTCCCGGGTGGCCCGGGTCACCCCATTATATCTGTGCAGTTGTGTGAATCAAGGTGGTATGTGCTTCTTCTTCGGCTTCCTTATCCTACCCACTCGAGTAATGTACCTCCTGCCGTCTGGTCACGTGCCTTCCTGTTCCTGGGGAGCTGGGGTGCCTTGGGATTCCCCTTCTTCTGTTCGAGGTCTTCGAGAATCGTCTTGTAGGAGACCCTGCTCCCCATGATCTTTCCTGTCTGGACACCGGTCATGATGGCCAGTACCCTGACCTTGCCTTCCATCTCGTTCTTGACCCGGGCCCCCCAGATGACATCTGCATGGGGGTCGAGTTCATAGGTGAGAGATGTGGCGATTTCCTCTGCGTCCTGCAGTGTCAGGTCGCCGCCACCCGTAATGTGGATCAGGCTTCCGGTGGCACCGCGGTAGTCGATGTCGAGCATGGGGTTGCTCAGGCACTCGCGGACAACGCTTTCGCTCTTGTTCTGCTGCTTGCTTTCCCCGACCAGCATCACCGCGACACCTCCCTTACTCATGATTGCCCTGACATCGGCGTAGTCAATGTTAATCAGCGATGGCTGAGTGATCGTCTCGCTGATTCCTTTCACCGTTTCACCGATGAGCTGGTCCATCACTGAGAACGCCTGGCCGAGCGGGAGGTTGGGCACAAAATTTTTGAGCCTGTTGTTGTCGAGGACGATCACCGAGTCAGCGGCAGATGCAAGGGCTTCGAGCCCCTCCTCTGCGCGGATGAGGCGTGCCTTTTCGACCTGGAAAGGATAACTGACCATTCCCACAACGATGGCGCCCTGTTCCTTTGCAATCTGGGCGACAACGGGTGCTGAACCTGTCCCGGTCCCGCCACCCATTCCAGCGGTGATGAAACAGAGATCGGCATTCTCGAGGAGTGCCTCGAGCGTGGGGCGGGCCATCTCGGCGGCTCTCTTACCCACGTCGGGGTATCCCCCCGCGCCGAGCCCTTTGGTCAGTGACTTGCCGATCAGGACTCTCTTGTCAGCCTGGATCATGTCCAGGTGCTGCTTGTCGGTGTTGATGGCAATGGTCTCGGCGCCTGAAACACCCATGTGGTGCAGCCTGTTGATGGTGTTGTTCCCTGCGCCACCGCAGCCAATGATCACGATACGGGGTTGCCCTATAAAATCGTCATCCGCTGAATTTGAGGTTTTTGTCATTTCCTTTTCAATTTCAGCGTTTTTCAGGGCTTCGTTGATGATACTCTGCATTGTTGACCCTCCTTAAACCTTGAATGAAACCTGGTCACTCTCCTGCAATACCCGCCCGCCCCGCTGTTCGATCAGCTGGCGAACCGCAGCCCGGACTGCTTCAGAGACAGTGGGAAACTCCCCTATCGCCACCATCTGCTCAAGCATCTCTATCTGCTGGTCTGGCAATCTGAGGGTGATCCGATTCATTCATTTCACCTAATATGACATTTGTCTGACATTTGTCAGACATTTGTCTGTCATTTAGCGTTCTTATGTCTGACTATGCAGATGAATCCTACTTATACTAAAAAGTATATAAACTTTTTCATCTCTATCCGACCTGAATAGCACTGCTGCCATTTCCTTTATCTTTTTTCTGCACCCACGAGTTTGTAGAATCCTTTGGGTTTTTCAATGAAAGGGCAGGACGTTGAAAAGGTTATTCACGGGGGTACGGTCATCAGGGCCAGGAAAGAGACAGGCGCACGTATCATCGATTTTTCTGCGAGCATCAATCCTTATCCACCGGAACTATCCCTTTCCATATCGCGCGAAGACCTTTCAGACTATCCCGATGATACCTATACCGAGCTGAAGGAAACAATTGCTACCCGTTTTGGGGTATCCCCCGACGAGATCACTCTGGGGAACGGATCTATCGAAATCTTAAGGACATTCTGCCATTGTGTGCTCCTGCCCGGTGACAGGGTCGGGGTCCCATCTCCCACGTTTGGAGAATACGAGTACTCTTCCCGTCTTGCCGGAGCAATTCCCGGTGATGGCGCACGTGCAAAGGTCTCGTTTCTCTGCAATCCCAATAATCCGACAGGACATCTCCGGACGAGGGACGATATTCTCGCGTTTCTCGAGAAATGTGCCGCGTCTGGCTGCCTCCTCTTCCTCGATGAGGCATTTATCGAGATCTCGGATGACCCTGCCCAGAGTCTTGCCGGGACCATCCATCCGAATCTCTTTGTTCTCCGCTCACTGACCAAGAGCTTCGCAGTCCCGGGTATCAGGTTCGGGTATGGAATCGGGCACCCTGACCTCATTTCCCGCCTCGAGGCGTTTCGCCCTCCATGGAACGTGAGCACTGTTGCAGTGAAGGTTGCGCTCGAAGCCTTTGCACGTTACGATGAGCTCGCCACATCGGGAAAGAAGATCAGGGAGGAAAGAGCATGGCTCTGTTCCGCCCTCCGGGATCTTCCCATCAAAATCGAACCGTCGGAAGCGAACTTTCTTCTCATCCACACCGGACGCGACGTGAGGGATCTCTGCACCCGCCTTCTCCGGAAAGGGATTCTTGTCAGGGACTGCCATTCTTTCGGGTTACCTGAATCAATCCGGGTCGCAGTCCGGACCCGGGAGGAGAACGCACTCCTTGTTGAGGCACTAGAAGCATGTATGCACTGATCCTTGCGGGAGGTATGGGAAGCCGGCTGGGCCTTGGCGAGAAGGCCCTCGTGACTGTCAGGGAAGTGCCCATGATACGCCGGGTTGCTGATGCGTTCGTGCAGGCCGGGTGCGATGTTGTGGCTGTTCTTTCGCCCCGGACTCCTTATACCCGGAACTGGTGCAGGGCAAACGGAATTTTCCACTACGTGGCGGAAGGGAGGGGCTACATGGAGGATATCATCGAGGCGGTCACTGCACTTGAGATATCGTCACCGGTTTTCACCTGCGGAACAGACCTGCCCCTCCTTTCTTCTGATATTGTGAAAGACCTCATGGACAGGTATACCGCGTGCGGAATGGACGCCCTTTCCACGTGGGTCCCCATGGCGCTTGCGGAAGAACATGGCTACCAGCCCCCCTGCATCGGGATGGTATCTGGCATAGAAGCGTGCCCCGCGGGAATCAACATCCTGCGTGGAGACATGATCGCATCTCCCCAGGAAGAGGAGCGCGTGCTTGTAGCGGATGCCCGCCTTGCATGCCATGTCAATACCAAAAGTGCACTCGAAATCGCCGAAAGGCTCATCTCCCAATCTCGCCGGCCCTCCTGATTCCCTGATTCACTCTTCCCCCGTCGCACCCTTTCCCCCGGTTTTTCCGATATTTTTCGTCAATTTCACGGGAAAATCATAAAATGATTCCTGACCAAGTACACATATATGCAGGTATCGCGGGAAGTGGAACTCGAGGGGCATATCATCGATTCAGGGATCATGACCCGTGTTTTTGACACCATCATGGATATGGGGGGTAACTTCGAGATCATCGTTTTTGATGTCGGAAAGAAGAAGACCGATCCCAGCTATGCCCACCTGAAGGTGAACGCCGATACCGAGGAGAACCTGAATGCCATCCTCTCAGAGATCCACAGGTACGGAGCCCGCCTGCTCGAGATTCGAGACGTTGTCACGGTCCCTGCAGAAGGAGACCGCGTCGTCCCCAAGGGGTTTTATTCAACGACCCACCACCCGACTTTCGTAAAGTATGCGGGGGAATGGATACCCGTCCGGCATATCGAGATGGACTGCCTGATCGTGATTGACCCGGAAAAAAAGACCGCACTGTGCACCCCCATCTCGAAGCTGAAAAAAGGAGATCTCGTCGTCGTCGGGGAAGAGGGAGTCAGGGTAAGTCCTCCCGAGAGACCCCGCAACGTCTCCACCTTCGAGTTCATGCACGGAACGGTCTCGCCCGAAAGGCCGAGTGAGACGATCATCGCGCGGATAGCCCGGGAGATTATCGAGGTCAAGAGGCGTGGAGGAAAAATTGCCCTCGTCGGAGGCCCTGCGATCATCCATACGGGTGCTGCAGGGGCGCTCGCACGCATCATCCGGAACGGGTATATCGATGTCCTCTTTGCGGGAAATGCCCTCGCGACACATGATATCGAGTATAACCTTTTCGGGACATCCCTTGGAATGGATCTCTCCACCGGAAAACCCGTCACAGGGGGTCACAAGAACCACCTCTATGCAATATCGGAAGTGATTCGGGCGGGCTCCATCGCAGCGGCTGTCGAGAAAGGCATCATCACGGGGGGCATTATGTACGAATGTGTACGTCGGGGTATCCCGGTTGTCCTTGCAGGTTCCATTCGTGACGACGGCCCCCTGCCCGACGTTATCACGGATGCAATGGCTGCACAGGACCGCATGAGGGAGCACATCAGGGACTGTAGCATGGTCCTCATGGTTGCCACGCTCCTCCACTCGGTTGCCGTCGGGAATTTCCTGCCATCCTATGTCAAGACAATCTGCGTGGACATCAATCCCTCGTCTGTGACAAAGCTCATGGACAGGGGGACGATGCAGGCCATCGGTGTTGTCAGTGATGCCGGGACCTTCTTCCCCCTTCTCGAAAAGCAGCTCGAATTGCAGAGCGGGAGAATCAACGGGTAAGTGGCATGCAATAGGGGCGCTCGTTTTCAAGCACGAACTCCCACTCTTTTTTGCACGTGCAATCCATCCCGAGTAACGCCTCCAGCAAACCCCTGTCCCCCGAGAGAGAGTAATCACGGATTCCCTGGAGAATGGTGCGGTCGCATGTTCCGCAGTTGTGTGCACCCCTCGTCCTCCCGCCGGAGAGTGGGTCACACAGGATGTGTCGTTCCGCACGTAAAAGGATGGAGAGGATACTCCAGAGATAGGGGGGGCGGAACTCTCCCCGTTTCCAGTAATACTCAAGTTCCGTGCCCTTCTGGACTGAACATGGATTGAGGGAGATCATATCGGCAATTCCCCGGAGAGCATTTATGGAAGAAACCACGTCCTCAATCGATTCACGCTCTGTCAGGAAGGGGGGTTTTGCAAGGAGGTATGTTTTGACACCTGCACCAGCGGACCGCGCCGCTTTTGAGGCCAAAAGAAAGTCATCCCAGGAAAAGCCCTTGTTGATGCATTTTTCCCTGATAAAGTCGTTGCTGGTCTCAAGGCCCATCGCGACATAGAGCGGGAGATCATGGCTGCCATCGTCAATGATCTCACGGAACGATGCAACACGGTCAGTGACCACGAACTCCGGTCTCGTCTCGGCAATGACAATTTTTCCCCTGACCAGTGACCCGATGGCATCTCTTGCAGCCACCGGAACCTCTACCGGGTCAAAAAAGCTGCCGGAAGTGTAGATCTTGACGCAATCGATATTATCCATGGGAAAACGGTCTTTGAGCCAGGAGACCTGGGCAAGTAATAGTCGTGCCAGCTCGCCCTCTCCTGCTGCACCAAGCCTGACATGCCGGTAACTGCACATGCGGCAGCGGTTCCAGCTGCATCCTCCGGTTTTCAGGATGACGGTGAGCGTTGAAAGAACCCTGTTACCAATCCGGTCTGATCCTGTCCATGCCGCATAGGGCCTTGCCTCGTTCAATTCTCCGGCCACGTGGGTACTATATGGGCTCCCTCTCCTATTTGACATTCCCCCTCCCGTATTCCTTTTTTTCCGGGAGTCCCTCCAAATTCATGGAAAATAATGTTTATTGTTCATTTTCCGGGACATGGAACAGGGATCAGATACCAGAAGACTATTCAATTCTCCAGACGCAATACTAAAAAAGCACCGCGTCTCCACAAATCGAATACCAAAAGATTATGCATTGAATCCGGAGACGCCCTCTTGCGGAAAGGAAGTGTGCCGAACAATGAGCTGCATGAATATGGGACCCACACCACGCACCGTTGTGGCCATGGTTATCCTTTTACTGGTCTGTACAGGCCTCGTCTCGGCGTACGAGCTGAGTATCTCTGCACCCCCGACGATCCAGAAGGGCAAACCGCTCGTCGTGAACGGGACCTCCAACATTCCTGCAGGAATCTCTGTGGATATCGTCCTCTCGCGGTCGGAGTATACGACAGAAGAAATTGCCCGAAAGACCGTCACACTCCAGTCGAACAAAGAATTTTCCGTTGTATTCGATACAAAAGATCTCCAGAAGGGCCAGTATAAGGTGGAAGTTCCCAGCATCCAGGGGTATGCATTCCTGGGAGGATCGGTCACACTGAGGATTGTCCAGGTGGTAGATCGGTCTGATGAGGTGACGATCAAGTCCATGCGGACGCAGGAGATGGATGGCACCCTCGAGATTGCAGGGGTTATCCCCAAAAATCCAAGTTCCGGTGTGCAGGTCGAGGTCGTCGGGCCCGGGGACGAGGTTGTTTTCGGCCCACAGTTCATCTCAACGTCGTCTGACGGATCGTTTTCCCTGAACGTTCCCATAACAAAGGCAGGCAGGTATGAGCTGAGCATCACGGACAGCAAAGGTTTCATCGGGACGTACCTGTTTACCGTAAACGAAAGGGTGGAGACTGTTGCCACTCTGGCAACCACCCCCGCGATTCTGGCTGCAATCACCGCAACGGCCCCGTCAAGCGCCGAAAAACCCGCTTTTTTTGTCATTACAGGTCCAAAGGGAAAGGTGAAAATCTCAACATCTGCAGGGACCGACTGGGTCATTGAGTATGCAGACCAGAGGGGCATTATCCAGAAGGTTAACTCCAAAGGCCAGGTCGAACCTGAAGAAATTGCAGTCGATGTATCCGGGGACTCGCTCTTTCTCAAGGTTTATCCCTACCGCCTCTCTGACAGGGGAGACGTGACTGTTTTTGTCGAGGGGGCAGAAAAAATCGGAGTAGCAACGGAGATTCCTCCCGTCTTTGCACCGACAACCACACCGACGACGAAATCCCCGTTACCTCTCCTGCTTGCAGTTATTGCATTTGCCCTCATGGCTCTCGGGAAAAGATACCGGTCATGACCCCCCCCATTTTTTCGTGAATACAAGACCCTGGTTTGTCTCCCTGCAGGGAAGTACCATCATATGAACCGGGGGCCGTTTGCCCTGTGAATTACCGGGACGGGTTAGGTTTTTGATGGCCCAAAACCCATAATAAATAGCGGGCCGGGGTAGTCTAGTCCGGAAAGGCGGTGGCCTTGAAAGCCACTGGTGCCTGGCACCTCAAGAGTTCAAATCTCTTCCCCGGCGTCTGCTCCAGGAGTTCAAATCACAGAACCGGCATAGACAGAAGTATCAGCGCCTGTGAAAATTTCCAGTGGCCGGTTACCGGTTTTCTCGAAATAACTCGTTCACGTCTGGATTCTTTATTACGCAACATCCTTTTCGTGAAGGTGGATTACCACACCATGACCTCTGTATTTATCTTATTATCCCTTCCATCCCTGACATGAGTGACATGGAGAGTGACCTCAAAAGGGGGATGGTTGCATGGTGCAGGAGACAGGGGATACCCCTGGTGGGAGTGGCCGATGCCACCCGGTGGCATACCCCGCCTTTTGTGCCCTGGATGCCTGAAGATTTTTTCCCGCAGTCAATATTCCCGGGAACGGAATCAGTTGTGGTCATCGGCCTTCCCGTGCACCTCCCGGTCATCGAAACGACACCATCCATCTTTTACCATGAGCATTATAACACCCTGAACCGCCTGCTGGACCAGTTTACTTACCAGATTGCAGAGCGGTTCAACCAGGCGGGATATCCCTCGGTCTCTCTCCCCCGTGACGGGTATGGAAGCATCGAGATCCTCCGCGAATCGCCTGTTGCTTTCTTTTCACACCGGCATGCAGCATTCCTTGCGGGTTTGGGGACCTTTGGACTGAATAACATGGTTCTCACACAAAGATACGGCCCGCGGGTGCGGTTCTCGTCAGTCTTCACCACTGCCCGTCTTCCTCCCGATCCCCTGATGAAAATAGATCTCTGCACCCGGTGTCACCGCTGCGTGGAGATGTGCCCGGCAAGGGCGCTGCCGGAAGATCCTTACCCGCTGGGAATTACCAGGAAGGAAGCCTGCACGGAATACAGTGCGGCCCTGTTCCGGAGGCATGCATCTCCCTGCGGGGTCTGCATCAAGGTCTGCCCCGTGGGCGAGGATCGCCAGCACTTTGGCCGGACCGACCCGGGTATCTATTCACGGCAATACCCGGACCCGGCCCTTGCGCGTGCATGGGCCCATGTACGGAGGTATGGTCTAAAGGGTGCAGGCAAGGAGGTATGAGGACAGCGGAAACCACCCCTTGCCTGTCAACGGGGAGGTTTCCCTGTGATCAGCTTTTATCATGGTAAAAGAGCAAGATCTCTCCAGGAGGTTCCTGGGATGTGTATTGCTGTTCCTGCAGAGGTAATCGAGATCAGGGAGGGAAACATCGGCATTGTGGATTATGGCGATCTTCAGCAGGAAGTCCGCCTTGACCTCGTGGACGTGAAAGTCGGTGATTTTGTCCTGGTTCATGTTGGATTTGCCATCCAGAAGATATCGCGCGAAGAGGGACTCAAGACCCGCGAGATCTTCCGCCAGGTGTATGCCGCGATGCAGGAATCCGACTAAAAATTT